>JAEIGA010013407.1_pt1 | contig 12477 bp, 10 predicted proteins | sample 9270691 | NCBI WGS metagenome assembly JAEIGA01 (sample SAMN17057246, study PRJNA624740) | gut metagenome | biome: biome; isolation source: fecal sample | host: Bos grunniens | place: China: Xizang | collected 2019
CCTCAACGTTTCTGCAAAGGACAAGGCTACAGGCAAGGAGCAGAACATCCGCATCGAGGCTTCATCAGGACTTTCTGAGGCTGAGATCCAGAGAATGAGAGATGAGGCTAAGGCTAACGAGGCTGCCGACCAGGCTGAGAAGGAGCGCATCGACAAGATCAACAATGCTGACGCAATGTGCTTCCAGACCGAGAAGAACCTCAAAGAGTACGGCGACAAGATTCCAGCAGAGAAGAAGACTGCAATCGAGAACGCAATGAACTCACTCAAGGAGGCAGTGAAGGCTCAGAACCTCTCAGACATCGAGAAGTATAACGCAGAGCTCGAGGCAGCATGGCACGCAGCTTCAGAGGACATGGCGAAGGCAGCTCAGGCAGGTCCACAGCCAGGTGCCCAGGGCCCATTCCAGGGCGGTCAGGCTGGCCCTCAGACTGACGACCAGGGAGTTGACGAGCAGTAAGATATAAGCAATACGAATAAAGCCTGTTGCATTGATTTGCAACAGGCTTTATTTATTATTCCAGCTCACACCCAGTAAAGAAAAAGTCGGATTCGGCCTTATCCTTCGGGAAGCAGTAGTAGGTCATTTCACATGAGGAGCAGACCTTGCCTTCGTAGCTGAGAGTGGCCTCGATGAAGGCGAAGTTACGCTTCATTTCCTTGATGTGGCCACGTATCTCGATCCGGACTCCCTCCCCTGTCGGGACGGGATTACGGTACTTCATCGTCAGATTGGTGGTCATACCGGCCGTCTGGAGCTTTCTGTTGATCAGCCATCCTCCAAGTTCGTCCATAAGCGTGGCCTGTATTCCGCCGTGAAGGGTCTTGAGCCATCCCTGGTAATTGTCATTCGGGTTCCAGACGCATACTATATCTTCGCCATCCTCATGAAACTCCATCTTGAGGCCGCAGGGATTGTCCGGGCAGCAGGCAAAACAGTTGTATCCCTGTTCCTGCAGTCCCAGGTACGGGTTCTTTATCTTCTTCATACCCAGCCTATTCTGCGAGTTTATCAAGACAAAGTTCTATGAGCTTGCGCACCTGCGGCTTGTAGTCCGGATTGCTGGCCTTATGGTGGCGGTGGGCTATGATGCAGCATACCGTACCGGCGTTGTGGCCCAGATGGGCGGCTATTCCGGCGATTGCCGAGCCTTCCATCTCGAAGTTGGTCACCTTTTCGTCACCGAAGCGGAAGCTTTCGAAGGTGTCAAGCATGTCCGGCATGGCAAGCTGCATGCGCAGGACGCGGCCCTGAGGTCCGTAGAAGCCTGAGGCGGCGATGGTCATGCCCTTGTATGTACAGTCCTTGAACCTCTCGATCATCTTCTCCCCTGCCCTGACGAAATACGGATCAGGGAGATGTCTGTTCCATCCCGTATGCTTCTTGAACGCCTCCTCTATATCGGCCATGGCGATCCTGTCGCGGTCGGCGTACCAGTTGAGAAGGCCGTCGCAACCCACGGATATGTGGGAGAACACGAATGATCCAAGAGGGATTTCCGGCTGTATGGCTCCCGATGTGCCGATACGGAGGATATTGAGCGTACGATGCTCGGGCTTCACCTCGCGGGTTTCGAAGTCTATGTTTGCAAGAGCATCAAGCTCGTTCATAACTATATCGATATTGTCTGTGCCTATTCCTGTAGAAAGAGCAGTCATGCGCACGCCTTTGTACTTTCCTGTGACGGAAACGAATTCACGGGACTGATGTCTGAACTCCTTCTCATCGAAATATTCGGCTATCATATCCACTCTTCCGGGGTCGCCTACAAGTATCACGTTGTCCGCAAGTTCCTCGGGACGCAGGTGCAGATGGAATACCGAGCCGTCGCCGTTGATTATAAGTTCTGATTCTGCTATTCTCATATTTCTATGGTTTTAAATATCTGATGTATCTATACTGACTGCAGTCATCCTGTCAAATATAGTTTTTTCCTTCGAAATTTCCTACTTTTGTCGTCCAATAACAAAAACATTACCATCATGTGGCATAGAATACAGACTCTCTATATAGCGGTTGCGACAGGATTGTTCGCAGCAATGTTCTTCAGCAACATAGCAACGGTCATCGGTCCGGGAGGCGAAGAACTGGGAATAAGATATTACGAGAAATCGTCTTTTCTCGTGCTTATGATCATGATCCTCTCCGCTCAGGTATGTGCCTTCTTCTGCGTCAAATCGCCTTTCCTCCAGGCGAGGGTAAGCATCATAGCCGGCCTTCTGCTGCTTGGGTTCCAGATTTGGCTGGGGGTGGATTTCATACGCATGCGCCACGATATGGTGTTCAACATCACCGGTGTCTTCCCCATAGCCGCTGCCATTCTCGACATTCTGGCAGCACGTTCGGCCATGATAGACCAGCTCACGCTCACCGCAGTAGGCAGTGCGCGCAAGGCGAAGAAAAAAGCCCGCAAGCTTAATAATCGATAGGTTCCAGAAGCGGAGATTCTCCGGTAAAATGACTCAGAACCGAGTCTGTATAGGTCTTTGTAACGGTCAGAGGCTGTATTTCCTCATTGTCCAGATCAAGTACATAGCCTTCGCTTTCCTTGCGCAGTACCTTTACTTTCTTGATGTTCACTATATACTTCCTGTGACATCTTACAAGTCCGGTATCCTTGAAACTTTCCTCTACAGTCTTAAGGCGGCATCGGAGCATATACTGCTTCAGTTCGCCTTTGTTATCTGTATACCAGACCTTTATGTAATTATCATCTGACTCTATGTAGTAGAGATTTTCAGGACTGAGCGAAAGTTTGAGAGAGCCGCTGTTGTCGAAGAGCGTGATCTTCTGCGTCTCAGGCTTGATAGGCTCATCTGACACCACGTTGTCATAGTTCATCAGACGGATCGTCTTGTTCTTGTCTATGATGGCGAAATACATGCCCGCAATAAGATACGGAACTCCCAGGGCGATGGAAGCATACAGCAGGGTCCTTCCGAAGATGGCCCATGGAGACTCGGAAAGACTTCCCATGACGTCCATGGTGACCTTGGTATACACAGCCGATATCACCACAACTTCCATCAGACACCAGAAGGTGTATGCGGCATAAGTCATTTCGTATAGATTCTTCGTGCGGTACATCAGCATTCTGCTGGCGATGAGAATCATAATGGCTGCCACAGAGAATGCGATGGTCATAAGAAACATGACAGAATTACCCAGCCCGAACCATGCCGTATCAGAAAAGGGTATGTATATATTGAGGAAAACCAGTGCAAAAAGGACCGAGAAAGTGACTGTTCCGATCAGCTGATATTTGCCCAAAAGGTAGTCCGGGACTTTAGGGTTTTTCATCTTATCCGTAGGTTTTAGTATTGCGAAGTTAACTAATTTAGCCCAAATATCAAAAAAAAGCCTGGCTCACACTATGGTATCAGGGGAGAAATTTCCTATCTTTGTAAGTCTTGGATAGTCTATAAACTGGAGTAACAAAGAAAAAGAACGAGAATATGAATAGAAGAGTAGTAGTTACGGGAACAGGTATTATCAGTCCTATCGGCAACGATACAGCCACATTCTGGAAGCACCTTCTTGAGGGCGTCTGCGGAATTGACATGATAAAATCCATTCCCTCCGACGATCTTCCCGTAAAGATTGCAGGTGAAATAAAGGACTTTGTACCTGCCGACTACGGAATCGAGCCTCCTTTTGCAAGAAAACAGGATAAGTTCACATTATACGCTGTCGCAGCAGCATATCAGGCCATGAACGAAGCAGGCCTGAAGTCAGGGGAAGACGGCAACATAAATCCTTTCAGACTGGGAGTATATGTAGGCTCAGGAATCGGAGGATTCAACACCCAGGTGAAGGAAACGGAAAAGATCCTTAAAGATGGTCCCAAATGGGTATCTCCCCTCTTCATCCCTACCATGATATCGAATATTGCGGCTGGAAACATCGCCATCAGGCATAATGCATGCGGCCCTTGCCTTCCTGTAGTAACGGCATGCGCCACATCCACCCACGCCATAGGAGAGGCCTACAGGGCCATACGACACGGATACGTCGATGCCGTAATCACCGGAGGTACCGAAGCTTCCATCATACATCTCGGAGTGGCAGGCTTCGCAAATGCCAAGGCACTTTCAAGGTCGGAAGATCCCCAGTATGCATCTCTGCCTTTCAGCGCTGACAGAGGCGGTTTCGTAATGTCGGAAGGAGCAGCGATACTCGTTCTTGAGGAATATGAGCATGCTGTTGCGAGAGGTGCCCAGATCATCGCAGAAGTCTGCGGATACGGCAACACATGCGACGCACATCACGTCACCGCTCCAAGGCCTGACGGAAAGACGCAGTCAGCTGCCATAAGAATGGCGCTCGATGAGGCCGGATACACATCTGAAGATACTTTGTACATAAACGCGCACGGCACGGGCACAGCACTGAACGACGCATGCGAGACAGAGGCTTTCAAGCTTGCATTGGGCGAAGATGCATATAAGGCTCACATCAGTTCGACTAAAGGATCTACAGGCCACATGCTTGGCGCGGCAGGAGCTGCGGAAGCCATCGCGACTGTACTGGCTCTGAGAGAAGGCATAGTCCCTCCTACAGTGAATCTGACAAATCCAGATCCGGCACTCGACCTGAACTACACACCATGCAAGCCGGTAAAGGCCGATCTTACAATAGGAATATCGGACTCGCTCGGTTTCGGAGGTCATAACGGAGCTGTAGCATTCCGAAGACATAAATAGAAAAAGAAATGCCGGTCGTTATTGACCGGCATTTCTTTTATTCTACAGGTATTGACTCTACCCTTTCGTACTTCTGTATATATTCAGGATTGTCCTTAGCCACCCATGTCATGCTTGTGGCTGTCAGGTCCTTCACTATATATCTATGGGCCCAGTCGCCTGAATCATGGTCATAGTCGCCTCTGATGACTGCTCCCACAGCAGGATCAGTCTCTATGAAATACCTTCCAGTAATCACATGAGGGATATCACCGAAACTGTCTATGTTCTGATACATGGTGTATGTCCTGTCGTTTCTGACAAGATTGATGAAGACATATGTACCTTCCTGCAGCGCAGATCCGTTCCAGTCCACAAGCTCCCATGAGCCCGAGATGTTGTTTGCGTTGACATCAAGATATTCGATGACCTCCGGCTGTTCCTTGCCGCATGAGACAAGAATCAGAGATGCAAAAAGTACAGAAATGAATGATTTGAATGTCATATTCATATTTGTATTATATTTATCTTATTGGTTTTCAACTTTTACCGTTATGGCCGACCTGCTCGGCGGGACGCCGAGTCCCTTCAGGATCAGTGGCATCTTAGGCCTTGCATTCCCCTTTGAAGGATCAAAGGAGATGATGATTTCTCCTTCCTGCCTGTCCCCTACCACAGCCGGTTCCGTCCTGAACGAGAGACAGTCAGACAGCATGGCACTGTCACACTCCAGCCTCAGAGGCTTGCCGCTCAGATTCACAAACGGGATCTTCTCCACTGCTTTGACATCAGGTCTGAAGCTCACTTCCTGTCTGCGGACCCTTATGCATCCCATCTGATGATGGAAGAGCCCCGAAAAGTCCTCCGCATGGCCTACATTCACCTCCAGGGACAATATCGCCGCCGGAGATGTACCCTGGCCCGTATAGACGAAGATACGTCTCTCAAAACGCCCAGGATGGCCCTTAGGATCATATGTCACCGAAATGACGGCAGACTCTCCCGAAGCGAGCGTCTTTCTGTCGCAAGTGGCCTGGGCACATGAGCAGGTCGTTGTCAGCCTGCTTATGTTCAGCGCAGCGCCGGAAACATTGGTCATGGTATAACGGAAGGTCTTCGGCGTGTCGGTTTCATTCATTGGCTCAGCCGTGATGCGTCTGGTATCGAAGCTGAGACATGCGGAGTCCGCTGAAAGGCGCGGATTCGCTACCGCTTCGAGTCTCTCGCGCGATATGAGCTTGATCTGGGCCTGCGCCGTAAAAACGGCACAGGAGAGAATCAGCATCGATATGAGTCTGAGCCTGCCCATCTGCTAAAGCCAGCCGTTGCCGTTTGCGCCCTCGCGGACGGTGATTATGAAATCGAATGACTTGCCGCTTCCTGCCTTGACGGTAGCAGGGGTCTGTCCTGCTTTGAGTCCCTTGAATACGAGATTCTTTCCCTCTGCGCTGCATGAAGCGACCGACGTATCCTCTATGGTTACAGTATATGACTCCGACGCGCCATTCTCGAAATAAAGCGCAGGTGCGACAGTCGTCTGGCCGTCGAGAGCTACAAATACATTAGGGAAGGTCATAGGTCTGCCGGCTCCTGCAATCGCATTGAGGAATTCATATGCATCAACCTGGCCGTTACCCATCTTGCCCCTGTAGTTCCTGAGGTCCATGCTCGAGAAATGCATCTCACCGAGGTCTGTGACAAACTTGTAGTACTGCTTAGGATTTTCAATGTTCCAATACTGCTCTATAGGGCGTGCTGTTTCATGGAGCAGTTCCCTGAGTTCCTCAGCCTTGAAATGCTTGCGGAGCTTTGCAGCATATGAGATACCGAGGGCCACGACTCCGGACACATGAGGACATGCCATTGATGTTCCCTCCATGTATCCATATCCTGAAAGCGGGCTTTCAGTACCTGTGACGGTATAAGGCAGAGTAGAAAGCACGCAGCCCATGGCGCCTCTGTTGAGACCATCGCCATACTCGTAATAATAATCCTGGTCTCCTCCCGGAGCGGAGATTGTAGTACCCGGACCATAGTTTGTATAAACCGCAGGAGTGAAGTCCGGAGCTGTAGCCGCTACAGAAACGAATTCAGGATAGGCTGCAGGGTAACTTGCTGCCGGCGCATACTCGTTTCCTGCCGCAAAGACCACGATACCGCCGTCGATCACGCCGTCTGGCGATCCGGCATTATGCACGAAGTAGTCAAGCGCCTTGAACTCAAGAAGGTTATACGACTTCCACTGCTCATCTGAAGAGAACTGCGGAGCCCAGTCATATGGATTGGCTGCACCTGAGATATATCCCCAGCTGCACTGAAGCACAACTGCACCGTTGTCAGCAGCATATTTGATTGCGCGCACCTCGTCGAGGACTGTTCCTGCAAGGCTTCCCGAGAAAATCTGGCATGACATGATCTTCACGCCCGGCTCCTTGCCGTTTCCTCCTGCTACAGAGCTGATACCTATGTTGTTATTGTTAGAAGCCGCGATGACACCAGCTACATGAGTTCCGTGTCCTGTGTCATAACGTCCGCCTGTAGAGACGATGCCGTGACCGGCTGCAAAATTATATCCATAGTAGTCACCGGCATATCCGTTACCGTCGTTATCGTCGTTGCTGCGCCATACTTCGCCTTCGTTGATCCAGAGGCTCTCCTTGAGGTCCGGATGGGTCACATCGAAGCCCTCGTCAAGGATGGCTACAATCACAGATGGATCACCGGTACAGAGTTCCCATGCCTTCTCGACATTCACATCGGCGCCGGCTACGAACTTTGTATCTCCGAGATCGCCGTTATTCACGAGATGCCACTGAAGACCGGCATGAGGGTCATTGAATGCCGCCGTATTTGCCCTCGGTGCCATCTGCTGCATGGCCTCCTTTGTCAAAGGCACCGCCTTGTTCACAGACGCTCTCTTGAGGGTACGGTTGAATTCCACCCTGCTGACTTCACCCAGCTTTGCAAGGTCCGCTGCCACCTTGGCTACAGGAAATTCCTGAGAGAAACGCACAACATACCACAGATGCAGTCCTTCCTTGCGGGCCTTTTCCTCTGAACGGCTGTCTATAGGGAATACTCTCTCGATCTGATAACCATCCACGAGATCGAGGATCTCGTCAACGGTTAAAATACCCGAACGCGATGCCGGAGCTGCCGGACCCGATTTCGTCAGTCCGGCCTTGTCCAGGATGTCGCTGACACGGCTGTCAAAACGCACAAGAAGCTCTCCTCCGAGCACGTCCTCGGCAATTGGAGAGACCTTGTCCTGCGCATCAGGTCCGCTGACCAGAGGCTCCTCTACCGAGCATGCTGCCAGCCCTGCGATCAGGGCTGCAGCGATAATTGATATCTTGATATTAAACTTCATCATCTATTATTCCTCCGAACCTATTTTTGAAGGATTATATTTCTTGTTCACGTAATGCTCGTAATAATAGTCCATGTTGGCCGGCTCATTGCTGAAGCCTACTGCAGTACCGTCAGATGCTATTCCCTCCTGGAAGAACACCAGTGATGTAGGGTACCAGAGGTCAAGCTTAGGATGGTAAAGGAGCCAGTCCGGCAAGTCGCCATAAAGACGGTTAAGATTGATTGCGAAGAAATCTGTCTCCGGGAGCACCTTAGGCAGACCTATGAGAACCTGCGGAAGCGTATCGCAGGCATGAACCTCCTCTGCAGTCCACTTAGGGAACTCAGGATCATTCTTGAGATCAGGAATACGTCCTTCAAGATAGTTTACAGAGAGTCTGAGGGTATCAAGCTTATCCCAGCGGAGGAATCTCTTAGGGAAGAACTTGTTTCCGTCAGCATCTTCATCCACCTCCTCGCAAAGACCGCCATAGTTTGTCTTGTTGGTATTTGAAAGGTCATAGATGGTCTGTCTCTGACATGCATTGAGAATAAGTGCTGTCAGATTAGGGAAATTCTCCGGAGTAAGAATATCCGGAACACTCTGGAAGTTGTTCGAGCTAAGGTCAAGGTACTCCAGGTTCTTCAATTTCCTGAAGCTCTCAGGAAGGGTTGTAAGTCCATAGGCTCCGATCGTAAGCTTGCGAAGCTGAGTAAGCTCGCAGATGTGCTCACCTGGATCAAGACTATAGAGGAATGTATTGGTGTTACTGAAGAAGTAAAGTTCGTCAGCAGCTGTAAGATATTTTACCTGGAAAGGTATTCCTTCCTTCGTTCCGAACATGAAGAACTCAGCCTTCTTCACACGGCCCTTATTCTCACCTGACTTCCATAATTCCACGCCTTCCCAGAATTCCAGTCTCTCAGATGTATCCCACTCTGTCCAACATCCGAGGGCGCGGTTGATGGCAATAAGCGCGAGAGAGTCACCCTTAACTCCGATCTCGATTTCCTCAGCTGCATCCTGCCTGATATTAAGGTCATCCTTTACAGCAGGGACCTGATCAGGGTTGATTGGATTGAATCTGATGACAGCGTCTCTTGAAGTCGGATTGAAGTTGGTGTTCCACTTGAACCTTACATCCACCTCGCGAGGTCTTGCACCTCGGTCGAGCTTCAGTTCAGACATTTCATATGAAAGCCAGCTTTCCGCTCCCTCAGGAAGCTCGACAGAGAAAGGAAGGTTTGACTTTACCTTTACCTTGAAGTTTCTTTCCTCAAGCGTAGCATAGCTTGCGATATTTACTTCAGGCTTATCGAGAACGATCTGATATTCAAAGCCGTTCTGCTTTACCTTGAAGTCCTTTCTGTCCTTGGTAAGCTGATTCTCTATACGGACTGTCGCCTCACGCTGCGTAACTGCAAGCGCTGAATCAATGATGACACGGCACTCCACAGAACCTACACCGTTGGCAGGCGACACAGTGAGCCATGGCTCCTGTACTGTTGCGATCCAGTTATCCTCTGAACTTATATTGATAGTCTTCACACCACCTGCAGGACCGATTTCTATGACATCCGTATCAAGCTGGAACTCGACAGGAGCCGACTCATTGCAGGAGAGAGCCATCAATGATGCTGCGCATAAAAGCGCTGTTCTATATATAATCTTTTTCATATTCATCATCCTCCTTCATTATTCCAGCATAGCCGCACAGTTTCTGATATCCTGTGTCTTGTCATAGAGCAGGAAGTATGTACCGTTCATCCAGTTATAGCAGATGTCAGACGCATCAAATACTATATTCGGGTTGTCGCTGATATCAAGATAGTATATCAGATATGAGATAGTATCATCAATCTTTCCAAGGTCATTTGAACCCATATAAAGAGCACGAAGACCAGTATGGTTATATACTCCTGTAGGCCATTCCTTGAGACAGCGCTCTCCCTTCTCGTTACGCTGGCCACGGATAGCCATCATAGTAAGCGACGCACAATCGAAAGGCTCGAATGGGAAAGCCGAGAAACGGTTGTATGACAGGTCGATACCATAGAAATACGGCATATTGCCTGCATGGAACTCACGCGGGATATCGGTAAGATGATTATACGACAGGTCAAGCGACATCAGGTAAGCTGAATTCTCTCCAGTGAACGAGCCTGCCGGGATCTCATCGATTCCGCAACCTCTGAGGATGATATAGTCAACCTTGGATTTTGTCTCAGCCAGACACTTAGGATATTTGCCGAGCTTAGGGTTGTTGGCAAGCGAAAGAGTCTGGACATATACACCCTGATACGTGCCATTATCCACATTTTCGAATCCCTCGATATCATTATATGAGAAATCGATTGATGCTATGCCGTATATCGAATTGGCATCAAAGATATCCGGGAACATCTTTACCTTGTTATAGGTGCACGAGAAGGTCTCGACATCCTCTATCCTGAAGAAATGACGCTTGCCGTTCTCGTTCACGAAATGCGGGAATTCAGTAATCTGGTTGTTATCCAGATAAAGCTGTGTGAATGCGATGTCCGGATATGCTGACTCTATCTTGCTGATCTTGTTGCTTGCGACACTGAGCAGACCGAGCTTCTTCATGTTGTTCAGTTCCTTCGGAAGAAGCGTAAGGCTGCACTCGTTCATATAGAGGATCTGCAGGGACTGACCGGCCGGTCCTTCTGACATTGCGCGAAGTCCCTCATCTACATCTGTCCACTGAGGATTTGCAGAAAGATTGAGCGAGGTAAGGTTAGGCATCTGTGCCAGTACCATAGGGAAGCCGGTCATTTCATGACAGTTATAGACCTCCATATCTGTTATACCGGTAAGGTTTGCCATTGTAGCAGGGAGCTCCTTGATGTCACCGTTTGCGATAAAGAATGTCTGAAGATTCTTAAGATTTCCGATTTCATCAGGAAGGCTCTTGAGGCCATTGGTGCGAGTACCGGGGAGTGCGTCATCCATAGGCTTGATCTTCATCCTTCCGGTATTGCGGTCTATGATCTCATCCTCAGTCATGGTCTCATAAAGAGCAATCTCCGGAATCGAGATTCCGTGCTCCTTGAGGCCGCGTGCGACAGGCTCGGAGAACTGTGTCAGAGTATGGGTACGGCGAAGATACTCCTTATGCCTATCCATACGGTTTGCATTGCTCATTCCATACTGGAGAGTCGGGTCGTTCTCTATGGTCTTCATCTCACCGTGATGGCCGAGGTACAGTTCGACAAGTCCTGTCAGCTGACCGATAGCCGCCGGAAGATGTCCGCTGAAGCCGAAGCCGCTGAGACTGAGGAGAGCGACACGGCCATTGTCATGAAGCTTCACTCCAGGCTGCGCACCCCAGAGGTCCACATCCTTGTTGAAGTCCCAGTTAGCTCCTTCATTCCACTCGTCGCCCTTGTAATACCAGTTCTCGCCATCGAGTGCCTCCCATATCTCCTTGAGGGCATAATAGTCCTTGATATACTCATCCGCCTCATCAAGAGTTACATGGACATCAGCATCAGCAGTCTTGTTGTCCTCGACTGTGAACTGGACGCCTGAAGCATCCTTGCCTGACTCAAGAAGCACTTTGTCCAAGTCATATACGTTATATGATTCAACCACGTATGTTCCTGCCTTGAGGGACACGAGGGTATCGCATACGCTTGAAGATGTCTGATAGCCGTCCTCCACGTCATCTTTCTCATTGAAATGGACTGAGAATTCAGCGGGAAGCTTTGTAAATGACGTCGTGATGCCTGCCGCATCCTTTACGGTAAGGTCAACATACCTTATCTCGTCGAAGGTATATTCTCTTGCCGCAGCCTTGACAGCAGCTTTAAAATCCTTGACAAGAGTGAATCTCACCTTTCCTCTTTCTACAACATCGGCAAGGACATCATGGTTGACAAGACCACCAGGTACTACTGTAAATGAACCTGATTCACCACCCATATAAAGCTCCTTGTCGAGTTTATCATAAAGGGTAAAGGCCTTGATGTGATATTCTCCGGCAATAAGCTGAAGTTTCTCACTTCTGAGACCAAACTCTGCCGCCTCCGAATTTGAAGCCGAGAGGGTGAGCGTCTGAGTGATCTCATCATTGCCAAACTGGAGCATCACCATAATCTTGGTTGCATCAGAAAGATACTCCAGCTGCGGAACGATCGCCTTCGTATCTACGTATGACGCTTCCTTGTACAATTTAAACTGCACATATCCGTAATCATGCTCGCGATTATCCGCCATCTCCTGCTTCGCACATCCGGCGAAGAGGAGAATCGCGAATAACGAGATGATAACGGAAATTCTTGAATATTTCATATCTGTAATTACTCTCTAATCTTAGTTATTTGCAATCTGCATAGTACATACAAGTGCACAAGACGGAAGACCTGTTGAGTTGTAGAATACAAAGTAGTCTTCCTTTCCTGCCTCATTCATGAAAACAG
>JAEIGA010013408.1_pt1 | contig 12476 bp, 11 predicted proteins | sample 9270691 | NCBI WGS metagenome assembly JAEIGA01 (sample SAMN17057246, study PRJNA624740) | gut metagenome | biome: biome; isolation source: fecal sample | host: Bos grunniens | place: China: Xizang | collected 2019
CTCCACCCAACCAAGTACGGTGAGGAGCTCGTTAAGAGAATGGAGAAGGTCGGTGCTAAGGCATACCTCGTGAACACAGGATGGAACGGTACAGGAAAGCGTATCTCTATCAAGGATACTCGTGGAATCATCGATGCTATCCTCGATGGCTCTATCGACAAGGCTCCTACCAAGACTATCCCTTACTTCAACTTCACAGTTCCTACAGAACTCCCTGGCGTTGACCCTGCTATCCTCGACCCACGCGACACTTACGAGTGCGCTTGCCAGTGGGAGGAGAAGGCTAAGGATCTCGCAGGCCGCTTCATCAAGAACTTCGCTAAGTTCACAGGAAACGACCTCGGTAAGTCTCTCGTAGCTGCTGGTCCAGCTCTCTAATCTGACAATACACAGATTACAATATGTGGATGATCCTTACGGGTCATCCACTTTTATTTTATCAGAAATATATCAAGAGAGGCGGAGAATGCTGTCACAATAGTCGATGATCTTCTCGCGATGGGTGATGAAGATCATTGTATGATCCGGAAGGCGCGAGGTAAGACGCTCCATAAGAGTTGTTTCTGTCTGCGCATCAAGCGCCGAACTGAACTCATCCAGAAGAAGGATGCTGCCGGGGCGCAGAAGGGCCCGGGCAATGGCAATACGTTGTGCCTGCCCCTCAGAAAGGCCTGCACCGGCTTCGAAGCACTGGGTGTCGAGACCGGAGGAAAGTTCGAATACAAAATCAGCGGCAGCCGTGTGAAGAGCCTCAGCAAGCTGCTGCTCGGAAGCTTCGGGATTACCCATAAGCAGATTTTCCCTTATTGTACCACTGAAAAGGGTATTGCCTTGAGGAACATATACAAGATTGGTCCTGACTGCAGGTGAGACCTCTGCTGAAATTGTCCCGTTATAGACTTCGATCGATCCACCCTGCGGCCTTAAAAGCGAAAGGAGAAGACGGATCAATGTACTCTTGCCGACGCCTGTAGGGCCGAGAATGGCAGTACGGGTGCCTGGTGCAAAATCATATGTAAACCTATTCAGGACAGGATCCTTGGCATCAGGATATGAAAAGGAAACATTCTCAAGGCGAACGCCGACCACCCCTTCGAGAAGTTGTGGCTCAGTAATTTCCTCGCGAGGTAGGGATTCAAGTTCGATAAGTCTGTCAATCGATGCCGTAGAATGAATCAGCGCCGGAAGCTGGCTGCTCATTTCGACCAAAGGACGCTGAATCTGGGAAATGAGCTGAAGAAAGGCGGTCATCATACCATAAGTGATGGTTCCACGGCTTATTCCGGTCACTCCCCATATAAATGCGATCACGTGTCCCGCCTGTAGGGCGAGCCCCATAAAGCCACGGGAAATGACGCTGAAACGTGTTCTGCGGAGTTCGTTGCCGTAAAGATTGCCCTGAAGGCCATCCAAAGCAGCTGAGCTTGCATCAGTATGTTCAAGAGACTGGAGTACTGAAAGATGCTGGAGACTCTCCTGTAGATGAGACTGCACCCGGGAATCGCTTTTCCTGATATCCAGAGTAAGATTACGGACACGGGAGGTTATATATTTTCCTATCAGCATTCCCAAAGGGACCACTACTACAATGACGACGGCAAGGCGCATATCAAGAATCAGAAGGAAGATGAATGCTGCCAGAAATTGAAGTGAAGTTCCCAGAATGTTCGGAAGCGAGACCGCAAATGCCGAGGAAACTACCCTGACATCCTCCTGCATACGGTTAAGCACATCACCTGAATGATGACGTGCTCCGCCATCGTTCTGAAGATGAAGTAGTACGTTGAAGATTCTTTTGCGGAGTCTGTTCTTCAGTCTGATTTCTGTAGTAGTCTGAAGATAGGAACGGAGGGCATTGAGAAGGATCCTGAAGACAGCGACACCTACCATAGCCAAAGCCCAGATAAAAATTGTATCAGAAGTTTCTGTACCGGACAATATAGCCACAGCTATATCAACCAGTTTCTTGCTGACATATACGAAGCCTATGGCACACCCTGCTATCAGGATATGACAGGCCATTGTCAGGACTAGCCGCATTCGGTAAGGTCTGGCGGCACTGAGAAACCACTTTAAATACTTCATTCAGTTACAGCTTTATGACAGGTATATGCCGCATCTGCATCCGGGAGGCATTCCAGATGCCAGCATCTTACCTTGGATATCACCTTTTCTACCGTCCGGTGGAGAGCATCCGTAGATGTTCTGTCCCAGCGCATACAAGAACAGGCAGGCATAAGCGAGGCATAAGCCTGCAGAGGGATATTGCGGGTAATCTTATTGTACGGTGCCTGTGACAGGCGCACGACCGCCTTCAATGGGACCGATTCGTTCTTATAGCAATGAGTCTTGCCGCTCCACGGAGTTCCGAAAACCATAGCTTCGCCGTCAATGATACGGATTACCGGATTATCATCATTAAGGAGTTCAGCATCCTCTATATTACTCAGCCACAGACGGCTATGAGTACTCTTTCCCGTACCGCTCCTGCCTAGAAACATATATCCGCCGTCATTATGACGGATTACGGATGCGTGTACCATCAGGGTTTCAAAAGGACTTGTCCGGAAGGTATAGAGCAGCATCATTGAATTGCTGATGGCAAAGTCTGTCAGCCTTTCTGCCATTGATGAAGGTATATATACGACGCTGTCGCTGAAATCCTCGGACGGAACAAGGATGCAATCCGGACGTGACTTAGAATAGGAAAACCCGAAGTTGAATCTGCCTTCCTTATCGAAGATCCAGAAATACGGTGCCTCGTCATTCAGACATTCCTTGGGTCTGCCAGGATGAGTGGTTTTGAGATCATCGACATATTCCACCCTTAGTCTGAAGAGCGGAGTTCCGGTACTTTCTGTGATGAAAGGTTTATATGCTGCAAGATATTTTCCTGCATCTATGCTGTCTGGCAGAGACACCTCGAATAAATGGCCTGCCACATCATATTTACACAATTTCTCCATAATTTGTCAAAGATAGTGATTTTATCCGTAATTTTGCCGGATATGAACACAAGAGTAAAGGATCAGGCCATTATGATGGAAGAGATCAGAGGATTGATCTCTGAAGGGAAGACTGTGTCACTGACAGCGAAGGGCAACAGTATGAATCCCTTCATCGAACATTTAAGGGACCAGATTACTCTGGGTCCTTGGAAAGACGAAGATATCCGTAAAGGTTGCGTAGCCCTCGTCAAAGACATAAAGGGAAGATATCTGATACACAGAATAATCCGAAGAGACAAAGGGACAATTGTCTTGATCGGTGACGGTAATGTCGGGCTATATGAGACAGCGGAAATGGACAATATCATCGGGATAATGTACAGCATCACAAGAAAAGGAAGGGTATGGACCGCAGACAGCAAAGTCTGGAGGCTGTACTCCTGGGTGTGGATGTTACTCCTTCCTCTCCGCCGCTGGCCCCTCGGACTGTGGAGGCGCCTGTTCAGGGAGAGTGCCTTCCATCTGGACGGTCGCTAATTTCTTGCGATACGCGTCCATACGTTTTTTCCAGGCTATCTGTTTAGCCCTTTGCTCCTTGGCTTTACGTGCCTGGAGATCTTCATATTTCTTTTCCAGATAATTGTCTGCCATACCATATATATAATCAAGTACAAAGATAGCAAAGAGTTTTGTCGAAAGGGATAAATTTGATACTTTTGCAGCAAAATAGACAGAAATGAAAATCAAGGAAGGATTCATACTCCGTGAAATGTGCGGAGAAAACATAGTATCGGCTGAAGGCCTTGAGCACATCAATTTCAACAAGCTCATATCTCTCAACGAAAGTGCGGCATACCTCTGGAAAGAGCTGTGCGGCAAGGAATTCAGCACTGAAGAAATGGCTGAGCTCCTCATCGCACGTTACGGTATCGACAAGGAGCTCGCACTCAAGGATTCTGCTGCACTTTATGAGGCTTGGGTCAAAGCCGGCATTGCAGAATAATCATCTGAAATTTCCGTCATAATTGACATTAAAGAATCCGAAAGGATCGAAGGCTGCATCGACTACGACTGCGGCCTCTAATCTTAATACCGGTCTGTCAGGATTGTAATCCACAAGCCCAAGTTTTTCCCACCATTCGGCTTCACTGCCGCCAGGCACTGCACCTCCTATGCCTCGGATCAGCTGCATCATTGTACCTATGGTGATTTCACCGGGAGCCATATTGAAACCAGGAAGCAGACCATCAAGATAGATTTCCTCTCCTCTGAGCGGATCGCCTGCACGGAACCAGGTCTCATTAGACCATCCTACATTGCGTCCTTCACCACGAAGTATACCTGTCGCACCTATACGTTGTATTGCTTTGAAATGTCTGTCTGAGGGCTTAAGATCAAGATATGGCATAATATAGCATCCGGCTTCAAGCAACTCTTCCTGGAGCTGTCTCACAGCGATATTCTTCACAGACTTGCCTTCAAGGACCGCCAATGCTGCCAAGGCTCCGGAAGCCTGTCCCAGCTGCATCACCACTGGCTGAAGCCTTGTGGATCCGTTCATAAGATTGGATACAGAAATCGACTTTTCCGCCACTATCAGATCATCGACATTCTTAGGAATGATCGTTCCCATAGGGACATTGAAGGACGGAACAGGATAGAACTCCAGATCCGGCAGTTCTCTCCACTGCGGATGACGGAAATGATGATGATCCACCGGATAGTCCCCCACTGCGATTCCTGTCCTATAGTATGGCTTGTCATAAGCATATGGATCAGCCGCGGCATCCAATGTAAAGAAAGCCTCTCCCACTATTCTGCGGGACTCTCTGTAATAAGGAATAAACGGCAGTCTGTCCTCAGTCGGAAAGACATCGTCCGCCAGGCCGAGATTCTTCATACCAAGCTGAGTCTGAATAAAATAGACGAAGCAAAGAGTAAAGTTCTTCGCCTTCTCCAGCTCTTTTTCCCTTTCTTCGCGGGACATCTCGATGAGATTGGCATAATAATCATTTCCATAAATCGGCCAATTGATCATATATCTTCCCTGCGGTGTCTTGCCATAAGTGATCATAATTTCCGGAGACCATATGGTCTGTCCGGTCTCTGCAACTTCGTCACTAAGCGGATTGCGGGCGGCATTTCTGAAAACTTTCGGATCATACCCCTGCGGCTTTTCGATGGTCATATCAGCATCAGGGCCATAATCCTTAAGGAAAGCGACGAAAGTAAGGTCCTGGATCACGTCATTCGCCTTTTCCGGTGCAATCGATTCCCCAGTTTCTTCCGCTGCTTCCATACCGATCTTATAATCCACTCCACAGGCCTTGGCAATATCTCCAAGTTCAGTTGCATCTATCAGAATATCGGCATTGACCTTATGCCTTCTACCACGCGAGTCCCGGTATGATATTGTCCAGTCCCCTGCCTGTCCGCAGACATCAGTTACGAGAACCTCCCGCCTTACGTCCAGCAGCGAGCCGCAAGCTTCCGTCATATTTGTCAATATATCCTGACCTATATGAGGATCGAAATTTATGTTGCTCACCCAGCCGCTCTGCAGAGCCTCATTACTTCCGTAGCGTGCTGCAAGAGAGTCCGCAAATTCCCCGAAAATTCCGCTGCGGAGCCTGTTGTTTCCATCCACGCAGCTCACACCGGCCGCAGTCAGCATACCACCGATCCAGGGAGTATCTTCGAGTACCATTGACCTTACCCCCATTCTCGCGGCTTGAATTCCCGCCGCTGTTCCGCTGGCTCCACCGCCGACAACGAGTACATCCACCTGCTCGGGAGCAGAGCAGGAAGCAAGGACGATCATAAGAGTCGCCGCTGCAATATTTCCGATTGACTTCATATTATTTCCTTAAAGCTTTCTTTACTGTCGGCAATATATGTTCGACATATCTCATCATTCCCAGATCAGTAAAATGTATGCCATCCACTGTCGCCTCACCGTCATCACCTATCATACCTTCGGCACTGATATAGTAGATCTTCTTTTCGCCTGACTTCTTCAGTCTGGAGTAAAGACGTTTCTGGGCCTGATTTTTCAATATGACCTCTTCCTTTATCCGGTTATCAAAGGCTGTATGAGGAAAGATCACGTCCTCAATGAAAACTACAGGGACATCAGGATGAGCATCTCGGATGACTCTGAAGAATTTCTCCCCGTCTTCATCGATCATATCCGCGTAAGCATTTGGTGCATAGTCCAGCACAAACAGTCCCGGATCCTCTACAGATGCCATAAGCCTGGCGATTTCCATATCCAGGAGAGCATTTCCGCTGAAGCCAAGATTGATTACTTCACGGTCAAGGCGACGGCTGAGAATATTGGTATGGGCCATTCCCGGACGGTTCGCACAGCCTCCTTGCAGAATACTTGTACCGTACATAACTATCGGTTTGTCAGTTCTTGGAGTGTCAATCTGAGGTTGTTCCAAGACAGCCCCTTCATCCACCCCGATTTCCAGGGAGGTCACACCGTCATACAATGAAAGATACAGCATATATTCACGGTCAATCGGATCCATATTGGCAATTATGCAGCGCTCGGATGTCTTGCCCTGAGGCTGGGCACTGCACATATGTCTCCACTCTCCATCCACCAACGTATAAAGGTCGAGTCCCTTGGTACCGGTATCGGTCATATGCGTCATTGTATTATTGAAGGTCGATTCCCACTTGGCGTGTATGGAAGTGGAATTGGAGCGGAAACGGATATACAGACCGGCGGAATTTCGTCCAAGATACCATAGACGGTCTCGACTTACGTCCTGAAGTTCGGATGGCAGACGTTCATAACGGGCACTGGTATTTTCAACTGCCTTGCCATAAACCGGGAAAACTGATGCATCCTTATAGATGATATTCTGAGACGCCACATTATGGCAGATTGCAGCAAATGCCATCAGCGCCAATATTCTTTTAATCCTGCACATAATACATTTTTATTTCATCACACATCGTTCAGTGCCCAAAGATATTAAAATAACAGCATTTCCAAGATATTAAAATTAAATTATTTTAATAATATTGATTATCTTTGAAGTTTATAACAGATACAAATAAACTGATATAATATGCGTAAATCATTAAGTATTATCCTGACAGTCCTAGCGCTGGCAGTGAGCGCCGAAGTATCGGCAAAGAAAGCAAAGGAAATCATCGAGACTCCGGCATCTGACGCCCGTATCGAATTCACAGGAAGAACCCTTGTAGAGGGAAATGACGTCACCTACGACTGGAGCGGCGTCTATTTCAGAGTGAAATTCAGCGGTCCTTATCTGGCAATGAAATGCTCGGACACCAAGAACAGCTGGTTCAATCTCTGGATTGACAAGGAAATGTGCCCTGAAGCAGACAGAAAATTCCTTGTGGCCGCGAAAGATACAGTCATCGTTCTGGCAGAGGGACTCGGAAAGGGCGAGCACGAGGTGATTCTCCAGAAGAGGACCGAAGGAGAGCAGGGATGCTTCACAGTACATTCATTCCTCAGCGAAGGCGAAATTCTTCAGGCAGCCGGCCGCAGAGAAAGACATATCGAGTTCATCGGTGATTCATATACCTGCGGATACGGTACCGAAAGCGGGGATAAGGATGATCCGTTCCTTGCTGAAACAGAAAATTGCAACCTTACATATGCAGCCATCACATCACGTTATTTCGGAGCTGATTTCAACCTTGTAAGCCATTCCGGACAGGGTATAGCAAGAAACTATGATGACTACGGACAAGGATACAATATGCCTGACAGATATAGCCAGACATTTGACGAATCAAAGGAAACACTCTGGAATGCGAAAGAAGCGGCATACACTCCGGACGTCGTAGTAATCTATCTATGTACCAATGACTTTTCTACAGCAAGACAGCCGCACGAAGAGATTTTCGCAAGCCGCTACATCGAGCTGCTGAAGAAGGTAAAGGCTAATTACGGTGAGGACATTCCTATCCTGTGTATGGCATCCAATGTCACTCCGTTCAGCTTCGACTATATCCGCAATGCCTGTATGATGAGCGGACTGAAGAATGTATATTGCCTCGGACTTACAAAGGGAGTTCACAACTATGAGGATGACCTGGGAGCAAGCTGGCATCCTAACTATCAGGGCCACATCAAGGTGGCAAGCTGTATGATCCCTTATATATCTACGCTCACAGGATGGGATATGGAAGAAAAGGCTTATAAGTAAGATTCAGACCGGATATGTTGAGAAAAGCATTTGCACTATTATTTCTTGCGGCGGCAGCTGCAACGAGTCTTTACGCCAAAGATATCAAAGGAAGCGTACGTAACACTGAAGGCAAAGGTATAGCAGGAGTGGTCGTTTCTGACGGGCTCAACACTGTTGTTACGGACGCGAAGGGACGTTTCAAGATGGATGCGGACGCCGACAGCAGGTTCGTATTTATCAGTACGCCATCAGGCTATATTTCATCTACTTTATCAGGAGAGACTCTCTTCTATAAGGAAATTCAGGAGGACGTCAGGAAATATGACTTCATCCTGAAGAAGAATGACAAGGATGATACAAATCACAATGTCATTGTCATAGCAGACCCGCAGATCAGCGAAAGGAGCGAATTTGCAGACCTTGCTAAGCAAGCCGACGATATGGCTGAATTTGTAAAGGGTATGGACGGAGATTACACCTTCGGTCTTTGTCTGGGTGACATAGTAGGATGGGATCACAGCATCTATCCCGAATACAATGACATAATGTCAAAGCCCGGCATAGATTTCAGGTATGTCATCGGAAACCACGATATGACCAATTATGGCCGTTCATTCGAAACTTCGATGAAGAACTACGGTGATATGTACGGTCCTGCGTGGTATTCATTCAATGTCGGAAAAGTTCACTACATCGTGTTGAACGATAACTTCTACGTCGGACGTGACTACTTCTATATCGGTTATATAGATGAAAGACAGCTCCAGTGGCTGGAAAGAGACCTCTCGTATGTGAAGCCCGGCACAAGGGTGGTAGTTTCACTGCATATCCAGACCACCAATGACAAATCTGACCGCGATGCCTTTCAGTACGGCATCATAGGTGACAACCTCTGCAACAAACCGGCCTTCTACTCGATGCTCGAGCCATACAAGACTACAATCCTCTCCGGACACAGTCATACAGCGGACTTCGAGCAGATCAGCGACAACATCTTCGAAATCAATGTTGCAGGTTTCTGCGGAGCGTGGTGGTGCGGAGAAGTATGCATCGACGGAGCACCTGCAGGCTACAAGATCTTCGATTTTGATGGGGATGATATGAAATGGATATACAAAGGCTGCGGACACCCTCTGGACTACCAGATGAAGGTATATGCGGACACCGAAGACTATCCTGGCGAAGTAGTAGCAAATATATGGGATTATGATCCGGCGTGGAAGGTGGAATATTTCGAGAACGGAATGAAGGTATGCGATATGACCCGCTTCAAGGCACAGGACCCTCTCGCCAAGGAACTCTACAAGGATCCGTCAAGTCTTAAGAGGAGCTGGGTATATGCCGCCCCGACAGAAAATATGTTCAAGGCTGCGATCTCCGATGGAGCAAAGACGCTTGAAGTCCGCGCGACCGATCGTTTCGGAAGGGTTTACACCAAGACAATAACAAGATAGATCAATGAACAAAAGAATCATAACCATCGACATTCTGCGAGGAATCACCATCTTTGCAATGATCCTCTGCGCCAATATCGGCTACCAGTCTGATCTTCCTGCCTGGATGTTTCACGGTCAGACTCCCCCTCCGACCTATGCCTTCAACCCTAATGTACCGGGCATAACCTGGGTGGATCTGGTATTCCCGTTCTTCCTGTTCACAATGGGAGCGGCATTCCCATTGGCAATGAGAAAGAGACTGGAAAACGGGGCGAGCAGGTGGTCTGTGACCGGAAGCCTGTTCAAGAGGTGGCTGACATTGACCATCTTTGCCATCGTGCTTGGAAATGCCTATATGATAGGAAGCTGCACACAGCCTGCCTGGATAAAAGGGATGTTCAGCATAGTACTATGGGGTGTGATGTTCCTGTCATTAGTCAGAGTAAAGGATGAAAAGAAGACAAAGATTCTGAACAATATCGGTATGTTCCTGCTAGTAGCAATGGCTGTGCTTGCAACTGACTGGCTTGGCCTGAAACTCAGCAGATGGAACAGCGACATCATCATTATGATTCTGGCCAATGTAGCCTTCTTCGGAGGACTTATCTGGATGTTCACAAAGGACAATCTCAGACTGCGTTGGCTTGTATTGCTCTTCATAATTGCCTTGAAGGCACTGAGTTCATATACCCCTCAGGTATTGGCTTGGGTGCCATCAATGGACAGCATAGGATGGTTCTTCAGCTGGGGTTTTCTTCAGTATCTCGTAATAGCCGTTGCCGGATCCATTGCGGGAGATATGCTTCAGAAGCATTCACGCACAGAATCCAATACAGAGATTGACAGATATCATATTGCTGCAGGCATAATTGCCCTTGCAGCAATGCTCGTGCAACTTTGGGGACTTTTCACCAGACAGATACTTGCCGACTTCATCATATCAGCTGTACTTGGAGCTGCTTTTGTCGTTCTGACCTGGAGGCGTTGCAATATTGTTAGTAGACTTGGATATTTCGGATTCGCATTTATGCTTGTCGGTATCATATTTGACCCTATAGACGGAGGCATCACCAAGGACTATTGCAATCTCGCATACCTTCTGACTACCACAGGTATGACAGCTCTTACAGGAGCTTTCGTTCTTGTTCTTGAGCTGAAATGGGATATAAAAGGACGCGGCCTGAGCGGATGCGGACAGAATCCGATGCTTGCCTACGGAGTGACCAATTTCTTTACAGGGCCGATCCTCGCTATGCTTGGCATCGGTGCCTGGCTGGATACAATAAGCCTCGGATCGCCATTCTGGGGCATAATCCGAGGCCTGGTATACACACTGCTTATGGTAGCTGTTACCTGCTTCTTCACTAAGAAGAAACTCTTCTGGAGAAGCTAGGTCATTCCTGATCAGTATCGAAATGGCACTTAATAATCCTTGCAAAAGAATCGTGTGATTTTTTTTGCAAGGATTGTTGTTTTGCAGCCGGATTGATGTTTCAGTCAGAACTCGCTTATTTCAAGGCAGTCATAACTGTATATCTTAGCATAAGCGACACCGTCGGTCCCCATATAAGGAAAAGCGTGTTCCCACGGTCACAAAATCAGTTCAAAAAAAGACTTAAACAGGAGCGTAGGTACCTGGAAATCAAAGAAGAGGCACCGACGCTTCAATTACATTGCACCGCAGTCGGCAAACAATGTACTTGACCACAAGTACAAAACAGGCAGTGCAGCCCTTGATCTGAGCGGCGAAGACTGCTTTGAGCTGCCGGATTCAGTATATTTTCCCAGCGGTGCGTCCTAATATGTATTACACTGGTAGCATCTGGACATCAATGATGACCATTATGGTGTAAACAAGTATATCATTCCCTTATATTATCGATTCTTGCCAGGTTAGAGATTCCTTGCCAGTTCGGAATAAAAGAAAAGGGACCAAGCTATGAACTTAGTCCCTGATACATTAAAGTGTCTCCAGAATCTGCCAGATCTGATAAAGGCCTCTTGGAACGTGGAAGCAGCCCTTCCACTTTCCACCCTTGAGGGTAAGGAGGACTTCACCACGACGGTTAAGATAGCCGTACCACTCAGGATACTCCTGATCCTTGAAGTGAGTCCACATATAGTCGTGGATCTTCTGGAACCACTCGAGGCACTGCTCGTTGCCTGTAAGTTGGTAACCCTTGATGAAGCATATCGCAGACTCAAGGTGTACCCACCAGAGCTTCTGGTCCCACTCGAGCTTCTGCATCGGAGCGCCCTTGATGTCCTTGAAATAGAAGATTCCGCCGTATTCCTTGTCCCAACCGAACTCGACCACGCTGAGAGCGATCTCCACACACTTGTCGATAAGAGCCTTGTCATTTCTGCGGATACCGAGGTTCATCATAAACCAAAGCGCTTCAAGGTCGTGACCAGGATTGATCTCGCGACCCTCGAAACAGTCGATAGGGGTTCCGTCAGGAGATACGTTCTCAAGCATCACTCCATACTCAGGATGATAGAAAACATTGAGAATCTCGCTGAGACATTCGTCGATAGTCTGGTCAAGCATAGTCTTGTCAGGAAGAATATTCTCCACTTCAAGAGCCATATTGCAGATGATCATAGGGAGTGCGAATCCCTTCATCGGACGTGTTCCTGGATATGATTTCTCCCAACGTCCCTTAGGATCATTACGACGGTCAAGAATTCTCTGGAATGTCTTCAGAGCAATCTCCTTATATTCCTCGCTGCCTGTCGCCTCAGCAAGCTGGGCGAAAGCCATACACGCAAATGTATTTGAGAAGATATTATAAGGCTGAATGATAGGAGCTCCCTCACGGGTTACCGAGACATAGAAGTCATAGTTACCGTCGTGCGCGTACTTCTTCAGGAACTCTGCTCCCTGGATAGCGCAATCAAGCCACTCCTGC
>JAEIGA010013409.1_pt1 | contig 12474 bp, 9 predicted proteins | sample 9270691 | NCBI WGS metagenome assembly JAEIGA01 (sample SAMN17057246, study PRJNA624740) | gut metagenome | biome: biome; isolation source: fecal sample | host: Bos grunniens | place: China: Xizang | collected 2019
ATCGCGGATTTTACACCTCGATGGGGTGAAATCCGCGCATAAAAGCAGGTTTGTGCGAAAAATCCGCCCATCGAGGTCGGATTTTTCGAAAGGGCGGGTCAAGACCCGCCCCTACAGAACAATAATATAAACGATCATTTACAGAAAGAGAGGAATATTCATGAAGCAGGAAGAGAAGAAGCCCATCACATGGGAAGTGGCGGATCCAAAGCCCCCTGTGATACAATCCGGTCGAATGGAAAACCGGAAAGAGAACTAAGTATTGACAAAAATGTTATGTTAAGCTATAATGGCGGAAGAAAATGGCTGTGAAAAGAAGAGTACCGGATGAAAGCCGTTCAGAGAGTCCCCATTTTGGTGAGAGGGGATACGGGGGAAATGCGGGAACATGGTCTTGGAGCCGGGTAGTCGATAGGTAGGCTGCCTCGGGTGCGCCCGTTAACGCGCGATTGAGGTATTGGCAAAGGGATATCCCGGTTGTTTCTGGGTTCTGCTTTGCAAATACGAATCAAGGTGGTACCACGGCACAACTGTCGTCCTTGGAGATTCCAAGGACGATTTTTCTTTTGAGAGGAGACTAAAAAATGAAAAAGCCTTATTACATTACTACGGCTATTGCCTACACCTCGGCAAAGCCCCACATCGGCAACACCTATGAGATCGTGCTGGCCGATGCCATTGCCCGTTACAAGCGGCAGGCGGGCTTTGATGTATACTTCCAGACCGGCACCGATGAGCACGGTCAGAAGATCCAGCAGAAGGCAGAGGCTGCCGGCATTACCCCCCAGGAGTATGTGGACAATGTGGCTTCCCAGATCAAGAGCATTTGGGATCTGATGAATACCACTTATGACCGTTTTGTCCGCACCACCGATCCTGAGCACAAGACGAAAGTGCAGAAGATCTTTGCCCGGATGTACGAAAAGGGCGACATTTACAAGGGCAAGTATGTGGGCAAGTACTGCACACCCTGTGAAAGCTTCTGGACCGAGAGCCAGTTGGTGGACGGCAAGTGCCCCGACTGCGGCAGAGAGTGCGTGGATGCTGAGGAAGAAGCTTACTTCTTTAAGATGAGCAAGTACGCAGACAAGCTGATGGAGCACATTGAGAGCCATCCCGAGTTCATCCAGCCCGAAAGCCGGAAGAACGAGATGGTCAACAACTTCTTAAAGCCCGGTCTGCAGGATCTGTGCGTTAGCCGTACCAGCTTTACATGGGGTATTCCTGTTGAGTTTGATCCCGGCCATGTGACCTATGTGTGGCTGGATGCGCTGAGTAACTACATCACCTTCTGCGGCTATGATCCCGACGGCAACCACGGTGAGCAGTACAAGAAGTTCTGGCCTGCGGATCTGCATCTGATCGGTAAGGACATCGTGCGTTTCCACACCATTTACTGGCCCATTTTCCTGATGAGCATGGGCGAGGAGCTGCCCAAGCAGGTATTCGGTCATCCCTGGCTGCTGGTTAAGGGCGACAAGATGAGTAAGTCTTTGGGTAATGTGATCTATGCTGACGATCTTGTGGAGCTCTTTGGCGTGGATGCGGTGCGCTACTTTGTGCTCCATGAGATTCCCTTTGCGGCTGACGGCATTATGACCTATGAGCTGATCATCGAGCGGATCAATGCGGAATTGGCTAACATCCTTGGCAACCTGGTCAACCGCACCGTCGCCATGACCAACAAGTATTTTGGCGGCACCATTCAGGCGCCCAATACCCCCGATGCGCTGGATGAGGAGCTGAAGGCGGTTGCTCTTGCAATGCCCGGCAAGGTCGAGGCAAAGATGAACGAGCTGAAGGTGGCCGATGCCATCGACGAGATCTTTGTGCTGCTGCGCCGTGCCAACAAGTATATTGATGAGACTGCGCCCTGGGCGCTGGCTAAGGACGAAGCCAACAAGGCTCGTCTGGGCACTGTGCTGTATAACCTTTTGGAGGCCATTCGTTTTGCGGCTATCTCTTTGGAGCCTTATCTGCCCGACACTTCCAAGCGGACCCTGGCTCAGCTGAATGCGGAGAACGGCGGTCTGGAGAGCCTGGCGACCTTTGGTGTGCTGCCCAGCGGCGGCAATGTGGGCGCAGGTGAGATCCTCTTTGCTCGTTTGGACATGGAAAAGAAGCTGGCTGAGATCGATGCTTACCATGCGGAGAAGGAAAAGGCAAAGCTGCCGCCCATTGAGATCGAGCCCTATGCTGAGGAGAATGTGGATTTTGACACCTTCTGCAAGAGCGATTTCCGTGCGGTGAAGGTTAAGGACTGCGTTCCTGTGAAGAAGTCCGACAAGCTGCTGCAGTTTACTTTGGACGATGGCACCGGTACTGATCGGCAGATCCTTTCCGGCATTGCCAAGTACTATAAGCCGGAAGAACTCATCGGCAAGACCTTGGTGGCCATCACCAATCTGCCCCCTCGTAAGATGATGGGCAGAGAGTCCTGCGGTATGCTGCTGAGCGCTGTGCACACCGAGAAGGGCGAGGAAAAGCTGAACCTCATTATGGTGGATGATGCCATTCCTGCCGGCGCAAAGTTGTGCTGATCGTTTCGGACCGTCGAGGACGCCGGTCCCTACAATAGATAATGTAAGAAACCTCCCTGCGAATAACGCAGGGAGGTTTTTGCGGTATTAGCGTTCACCGGAGAAGAAACGATCATTCTGCCAACGCAGGGGGTTGGTATCGATGTATTCCCAAATCTCTTGATAGTCTTTTTCTCCCCGGATGATGTGGTCATAAAAGCGGGACTGCCATATGTTTTTGCCATATTCCTTATTGCAAAAGCGCTTGAATGTTGAAACAAAACGGGGAACAGTGGCGTTTTGCAATGTAGGGACCGGCGTCCCCGACGGTCCGTTCTCTAAAACGGATATGTGCAGTAGAAGATGAATGTGGTTTGGCATGATGACATATTTATCTATGTGGATGTGGGAGTAGTGGCTGCGCATGGCTTGAATGTATTTTTCTGCCACGTTACCGTATGCAGTAAGCGTGTGCTGCGGACCGTCGAGGACGCCGGTCCCTACAGTAATGGTCGAAAGGAGCTCCTTTCTGTCTTTGGTGCAGAAGGTAATGAAATAATAGCCGAGGGTATTGTAATCATAGCCGGGCAGACGATTATTTTTTCTAATTGGAAGTTCCATTTATATCACCAAGCTTAATGCATGAGCCAAGAGGTTTCCGGACCGTCGAGGACGCCGGTCCCTACAATGATTTATGCAATACTTGCCTTACTCCTTGACGATGAGGTAGTAGCAGGCGGGGTTATTTTCGTCGCCGATGTGGAAGCAGAGGTAGCCATCTTCGTAGGTGGTGGCCAGCTTGCCGGCATAGAAGCCTTCGGCGTTGACGCCCCAGACCTTCAGGTCGTTACCGTGGTCGGTACGGATGCGGATATCGGCCTGGATGACCTCCGCCAGAATAGGGGGCTTACCGATGTCGATCATCTTTTCACCGTCGAACTGGGCACCGGTATTGCGGGCGCGGCCGATGGCGGAAAGGAGCATATTATCGGTCTTTTCGATGGGATCGTCTGTCAGAGAGGACACGGCGATGACACCAAAGTCGGTAGAGCAGGCAACGGACATGCCGTCCAGCTGGATGCCAACCACCTTCTTCTTTTCGTTGGTGCCGCCCTTGCCACGGCCAAGGAAACCGTAGGTGATCTTGGTACGGGGGGTATCCACAGCGCCGATCTGCTTGCCCAAATCACGCCACAGCTGGCCGTTATCGGAGATGATCTTGCCCTTTTCGGGGTGGGGGAACTTCTCCTTATCCAGCACCGCGGCATCGAAGCCTTCGGGGATATTGTCCTCAAAGACGGTGGCAGCCTGGTGTTGCTCCAACAGACCCTGGTAGGCGGTGTTGGGAGAGCCGGCGATATTGGGGGCATAGACGCCTACCTTTTTATTGGCAGGAGATACATCACTGCGGCGCAGCATCAATGCTGCGTGGTAGAAAAGGCCGAATTTGGCGGGGTCATTCCATGTGGAGAAGATGCCCTCACGGTAGGGGATACCGGCAACGGGGGTGGACTGTTCACGGCCTAAGATTTCCATTTTGTCCAGCCGTGTGCCGTAGGAATAGGTGTGGATGGCGAAGCCTGCCCAGTTCTGCAATGCGCCCACGGCGGCATAGTAGATGGGGCCTTCGGCACGGTAGGAGTTGGGCCAGGGCATATCCCACTCGGAGACGAAGAAGGGCTTGTTGGGCAGCTTCATCTGTGCCAGATTGGGGAAGACGATGGGGGACTGGGTGATGGAATAGTTCTTGCAGATACGCTCGGTATTGCCCCAGTTCCAATCGTAATAGTAGTGGTGGCTGTCGGTAAAGTCCATTTCATCGTGGGCATGGACATTGCTGATATGCACCGTCCAGTTGGTGCCGGTGATGGGGCACTTGACACCGATGGAGCGCAAATGGTCGTACATTTCCCGGAAGTATTTACGGGTCAAATGCATCTTAAACTGGAGCATGGGCTCATCCTTGGCGTAAAGGCCGCAGTTTTCCCAATCGTATTCGATGTTCTGCTCTTTGAGCCAATCACGGAACATGTGGCGGAATTCGTCGATGTAATAAGTAGGTGCTACATAGTCCGGCTTGGCGCTGACATGGTCGGCAAAAAGGTCGCACTCGTTGACGATCTCCATCAGAACGAAAACCGGGTCATCCTTATAGGCAAGGCCGGTATAAGGGTTGACATGGGTCCAGATCTGGGTGGCGAATTCTTTTTGCAGCTCGATGAGCCGGGCGTTGGTCATACACCAGGGGCGGGCAGCATCGGGCAGGATGGAATACTGGGGGACATCGTCGCCTTCCTTGAATTTGCGGTAGGTGTTCATGTCCAGATAGCAGTAGATGCCCTCTTGCTTCAGACAGTGGACGAAATAGTCCAGGCAGTCCATGCTCCTGGCGTCCAGCACCCGGGTGGTGGTGCAGCGCTTGCCCTTGGAGTAGGAGAAGATGTTGGGGGTATCCCACTCGGCATCCAGCTGGTGGAAGCGGGCAAGGTTACAGCCGGCCTGAGCAAGGCGGCGGGCTACCTTGGGGGCATAGTCCTTATCGGGGAAGCAGGCACCGCCATTGAAGTTGACACCCCAGAATTTTACGGGCGTGCCGTCTTCAAACCGGAGCAAATCGCCGTCGGCATGGACGAAGCCCCGCTTGCCGGCAGGTCTTTCCTCCTCGAAAACGAAGGAAATATCGATGGGCATGGCATCGGGGTAGGCGGGCATGGGCATATATCGGGACATGGAGAACACTCCTTTATCATAAGTATAGTATTATCTTACCACAAGGGTGGGGGAAGTCAAGAAAAAACGGAAGTGATTTCCACTTCCGTTTTTTGCTTATTCCAGCTCAAATGCGCCGGTATAGAGTTGATAATAGGTGCCCTTTTGGGCGATGAGGTCCTCGTGGGTGCCCCGCTCGATAATGCGTCCATGATCCAAGACCATGATACAGTCGGAATTCATGACGGTGGAGAGCCGGTGGGCGATGACGAAGGTGGTTCTGCCCTTCATCAGCTGATCCATGCCCTTTTGCACCAAAGCTTCGGTACGGGTATCGATGGAAGAGGTTGCTTCGTCCAGGATCATCACGGGAGGATCGGCAACCGCCGCACGGGCAATGGCGATGAGCTGCCGCTGGCCCTGAGAAAGGCTGGCACCGTTGCCGGTGAGCTCCGTATCGTATCCACCCGGCAGGCGGGTGATGAAATCGTGGGCATTGGCCAGCTTGGCGGCATGGATACACTCTTCGTCGGTGGCGTCCAGCTTGCCGTAGCGGATATTTTCCATAACCGTGCCGGTGAAGAGGTTGGTATCCTGCAAAACGATGCCGAGGGATCGCCGCAGGTCTGCCTTTTTGATCTTGTTGATATTGATGCCGTCGTAGCGGATCTTGCCGTCAGCAATGTCGTAGAACCGGTTGATGAGGTTTGTGATGGTGGTCTTGCCGGCACCGGTTGCGCCCACAAAGGCGATCTTCTGGCCGGGGTGGGCATAGAGGGTGACATTGTGCAGGACGGTCTTTTCAGGAACATAGGCAAAGTCCACATCGTCCATGGTAATGTCGCCCTTGAGCTCTGTATAGGTGACGGTGCCGTCAGCCCGGTGGGGGTGGCGCCATGCCCAGCGGCCTGTGCGCTCCGCGCTTTCGGTGATGTTGCCATTTTCGTCGATGTTGGCATTGACCAGGGTCACATAGCCCTCATCCAACTCCGGCTTTTCGTCCATCAGTTCGAAGATCCGCTCGGCACCGGCCAAAGCCATGACGATGGCATTGATCTGGTTGCTGACCTGGCTGATGGGCATATTGAAGGAGCGGGACAGCAGCATGAAGGTCATCAGGCTGCCCAGGGTGATCAGCTCGCCACCGGAGGCGACACTGATAACGCCGCCCACAATGGCAAGGACAGCATACTGGATATAGCCCAGATTGTTGTTTACCGGGCCCATCATGTTGGCAAGGCGGCCGGCGGTATAGGCGTTTTGGCACAGCTCTTCGTTCAGTGCGTCAAACTCTTCCTTACAGACGGATTCATGGTTGAAGACCTTGACCACCTTCTGGCCGTTGACCATCTCTTCCACATAGCCGTTGAGCTTGCCCAGAGATTTCTGCTGGCCGATGAAGAACTTGGCGGACTTGCCTACGATCTTCACGGTGATCAGCAGGATGCCGGTGACGGTGAAGAGGATCACCAGCGTCAGGATCCAGGACGACCGGATCATGGCGGAAAAGATCACGATGATGGTAATGATGGAGCTGAAAGTCTGGGGAATGGACTGGGAGATCATCTGCCGGAGGGTATCGATGTCGCTTGTATAGCGGGACATGATATTGCCGGCGGTGTTGGAGTCAAAATAGCGCAGGGGCAGCTTCTGCATTTTGGCGAACATCTCGTCACGGATCACCTTTTGCGTGCCCTGGCTGACGGATACCATGAGAAACTGGAACAGGAAGGATGCCACCATGCCCATCAGGAAGATCAAGGCGATCTTTATCAGATAGGAAAGCAGAGGGCCAAAGTCGGTGGAGCCGCTGGCCACCATGGGCAAAATATAATCATCCACCAGCGTACCTACATTTTCGCTGCCCCGGGTACTTGCGACTGCATTGATGATGATACAAAGCAGCACCAGGATCAAGGTGGGGATATATTTACGCATATAGCCCAGCAGACGAAGCAGGGTCTTGCCGGGATTCTTTGCCTTGCGGCCATCGCCGCGCATACGAACAGGAGGCATTATTCATCCCCTCCTTTCCGCTGGGATTCAAAGACTTCCCGATAAATGTCGGAAGTGCGCAAAAGTGTTTCATGGTTGCCCACGGCGCTGATGGCACCGTTATCCAGCACCACGATCATATCCGCATCCTGGACGGATGCTACACGCTGGGCGATGATCAGCTTGGTAGTGCCGGGGATCTCTTCCCGGAATGCAGTGCGGATAGAGGCGTCGGTTTTGGTATCGACGGCAGAGGTGGAGTCATCCAGAATGAGGATCTTGGGCTTTTTCAGCAGTGCCCGGGCGATACAAAGCCGCTGCTTCTGACCGCCGGAGACATTGGTGCCGCCCTGCTCGATATGGGTATCGTAGCCATCGGGGAAGGAAGTGATGAAATCGTGGGCGCAGGCCAGGCGGCTGGCGTGCTCCATTTGCTCGTCGGTGGCATTGGGATCGCCCCAGCGCAAGTTTTCCTTGATAGAGCCGGAGAACAGCACATTTTTCTGCAGCACCATGGCAACTTCATCCCGCAGCACCTGCAGGTCGTAATTGCGGACATCCAAGCCGCCGACCTTGACGCAGCCTTCGGATACATCGTAAAGCCGGGGGATCAGCTGCACCAGCGTGGACTTACTGGAGCCGGTACCGCCCAGAATGCCTACGGTAGCGCCGGCGGGAATGTGCAGATTTACATTCTTCAGCGCCATATTCTTGGCGGTGGCACTGTAGCGGAAGGATACATTTTCAAAATCGATAGAGCCGTCGGCCACTTCGGTAACAGCACCCTGCTCCGGGCTGAGAAGATCGGATTCCTCCATGAGGATCTCATAGCAGCGCTTTAAGGGGGCGCGGCTCATGGTGAGCATGACGAAGACCATGCTGAGCATCATCAGCGAGGTGAGGATCTGGGTGGTATAGGTGAACATGGAGCTGAGCTGACCGGTGGTCAGACCCACATCCGGATTGTTGCCAGACTGAACAACCATCACCGCACCCAGCCAGGAAATGGCGATCATACAGCCGTAAACGCACAGCTGCATAATGGGGCTGTTCAGCGCCATGATCCGCTCGGCCTTGCAGAAGTCCTTATAAATGGAGCCGGAAACGGAGGTGAATTTCTCGGTTTCCTTCTCCTCACGGACGAAGCTCTTGACTACCCGGATGCCGTGGATATTTTCCTGCACGGTGTTATTGAGCTTGTCGTAGGTCTTGAACACCCGGTCAAAGATCTTGAACACGGTAGGCGCAAGGCAGAGAAGACCTATCACCAGAACCGGCAGGGCTACGCAGAAAACAAGGCTGAGGCGCACATTGATGCCCATGGCGCTGATCAGCGCAAGGATCAGCATCATGGGGCTGCGGATGGCCATACGGATCATCATCTGGAAGCTCATCTGCAGATTGGCCACATCCGAGGTCAGGCGGGTGACGATGGAAGAAGATGAGAATTTGTCGATATTGGAGAAGCTGAAGTTCTGGACACGGTAGAACATGTCGTGGCGTAAGTTTTTGGCAAAGCCGGTGCCGGCTTTGGAAGCAAGCCACGCCGATGCCACGCCAAAGCCCAGGGATGTCAGAGCGCAGAGCACCAGCCAGATGGAGTTTGTGACCACCACCTGCATATTTCCGGCTTTGATGCCGAAGTCATAAAGGTCTGCCATCACCAGCGGGATGATGACCTCCATGGCTACCTCGCCGGTCATGCACAGAGGGCTTAAGAGGGCTGCCCATTTGTATTCCCGGACACACCGGGCAATTCGTCTTATCATGTTATTTCGGAAACCTCCTTATGCGATGGATGAAGGGGATAAAACGGCATTTGGATACATTTTAACATGGCGGAAGGGTGCATTGCAAGGGGATGGGAAAAAGTTTACAAATGGGATAGAATTTGTTATACTGAGAAAAAAGGAGGTGGCGCAGGTGGTAGACTGTCATATGCACATGATTTTAGACGGCGTGGAGTGGCGAAATGCCATCAAGCGCCACGAAAATGGGCCGGATATGGGTTTTATCCGGCAGGTTTTGGGTCATTACCGGGAACTGGGTGTGACCTATTTGCGTGACGGCGGTGATCGCTGGGGCGCAGGCAAGGCGGCAAGGGAGATCGCCGGGGAGTATGGGATCCGGTATCGGACACCTTTGGCACCGCTGTGCAAAAAGGGGCATTACGGTGCATTTATCGGGGCGGTATATGAAGATTTCCGGGAATATGCTGCGCTGGTGAAAAAGGCAAGGGCTGACGGGGCGGATTTTATCAAGATCATGATTTCCGGGCTCATGGATTTTGACCGGTTTGGGGTACTGACGGAAGAAGGACTTCCTGCCGGGGAAATAAGAGAATTGATACACATTGCCCATGAAGAGGGTTTTGCGGTGATGGCCCATGCCAACGGGGCACGGACGGTGGAGGCTGCGGCTATGGCCGGGGTGGACTCTGTCGAGCATGGGGCGTACCTAGACAGCGATGCATTGGCAGCTATGGCGGAAAGTGGCGCGGTTTGGGTACCGACGCTCTCTACTATCGGTAATCTGAGGGGCAAAGGGCGCTTTGACGAAGGGGCTGTTTGCGCCATACTGGAAAGCACCATGGAAAATGTGGGCGCCTTTGCTGCGATGGGTGGTTTGGTGGCACCGGGCAGCGATGCCGGTGCATGGGCAGTGCCCCATGGAAGCATTACGGAAGAAGCCCTTTTGCGGCAGGCCATTGGGGAAAGCGCCGATGGGGTGCTGGAAAAGGGCACAAGGGTCATTATGGATAAGTTCTGATAAATTAAAGAAGTTTTTAGGAAGTTGCACAGTAGTGTGCAACTTCCTTTTTGTTTTGGGGTGGGGTTGAAAGGGAGGGGTGTCATGGGGCACAAATGTGGGGATGCGGAGCTGAAGCAACGAATCCGCAGCGGTCAGCTGACCAAAGAGGATGTGGCCCGTCGGCTGGCAGAACTGGCTTTTGGGAAAGCCAACGATTGCGTAAAGCTGGCACTGCAGGATGATGCGGTATTGGAAAAGCTGGATTTGAGCCTGCTTACTGAGGTAAAGCGCAACGACAAGGGCACTGTGGAGGTGCGGCTGGTGGATCGGCTGAAGGCGTTGGAGCAGCTGGCGCTTTTGGCGGAGGCGCAAGGAGAAGACATGGAGTCCTTTTTGAAAGCGCTGCAGGGGGATACATAATGGGCTACACCGGTTTTTCCCCCAAGCAGCGCAAGGTGCTGACATGGTGGATGTCGGGGAGCGCAGACCGGGGGAAAGAGGCCATCGTCTGCGATGGGGCGGTGCGTTCGGGAAAGACCCTTGCTATGGGGCTGGGGTTTTTCCTATGGGCAATGACCTGCTTTGACGGGATGCGGTTTGGTGTATGCGGAAAGACCATTGCATCCCTTAGGAGAAATGTTCTGTCGGAGATACTCCCACGGCTGAAGGCGCTGGGGGCGGATTGGAAGGAAAAGAGGTCGGAAAATTTGGTGATGGTGACTTTTAAAGGGCACCGGAATCAGTTTTACATCTTTGGCGGCCGGGATGAAAGCTCCGCAAGCCTCATTCAGGGTATTACCTTTGCGGGAATCCTCATGGATGAGGTGGCGCTGATGCCCCGGTCCTTTGTGGAGCAGGCCTGCGCCAGGTGCTCTGTGGCGGGGAGCCGGCTGTGGTTTAACTGCAATCCGGCTGGGCCAAATCACTGGTTTTACAAGACTTGGATATTGGAGGCGGAGCAAAGAAACTGCCTGCGGCTGCATTTTACCATGGAGGACAATCCATCGCTGACCGAGGCCATTCGGCAAAGGTATCAAAGGCTTTACACCGGTGTGTTTTATCAGCGCTTTATTCTGGGGCAATGGGTGCAGGCGGAGGGAAGGGTCTACGATTTCTTTACCCAGGATATGGCGCGGCCCGTTCCGGAGGGCAGCTTTGAAAAATGGTATGTTTCCTGCGATTACGGTACGGTAAATCCCACATCCATGGGCCTTTGGGGGCTAATGGATGGGGTTTGGTACCGGGTGAAGGAATTTTACTTTAGTTCCCGGGAGGCTATGCATCAGATGACTGATGAGGAGTATGCGGCGGCGTTGAGAAAGCTGGTGGGAGATCGAAAAGTTACGGCGGTGATCGTGGATCCGTCCGCGGCCAGCTTTATTGAGGTGCTCAAGCGAAAGGGCCATAAGGTACAGAAGGCGGACAACGATGTTTTGTCCGGCATTCGGCTGACCTCGGACTATCTCAAGGAGGGGAAAATGGTGATTTGTGAGGGTTGCCATGATTGCCTGCGGGAGATGGATGCCTATGTTTGGGACTTAAGCAGCGAGGCCAAGGATCGGGTGAAGAAGGAAAACGATCATGCCATGGACGATATGCGCTATTTTGCGGCTACTGTGCTGGGGAAGCACGCAAACAGTGGGTTTGTTGCTTGTGCGGTAGAGAGAACGACTACCCCTCAGTCAAAAATCAAAGATTTTTGCCAGCTCCCCTGACAAGGGGAGCCGAGGCCGCCTTCGGCGGCAAAAAATTTGAAAGGAGCGGTAATTTTGAGGAAAAAGCGAAAAGAACAGGCACTATCCGCATCTGCCTGCCAGCTGCGCACCGGGGACAGCCATCCCTTTGGGGCGCTGAAGGGATTTGTTCCCTTGGGCAGCGGCGAGGAGCGGGTATACCGGGAGCTTAAGGAGGCGATTCCGGTACTGGATGCGGCGGTGGGAAAGCTGGTGCGGCTTTCCGGCGGATTTGAGGTCAAGTGCCGCAATGCCCACGCCCAGAAAAGATTAGAGGAGTTTATCCGTGCTGTGCCTACCGGACATGGGCAGGTGGGCATGGACAGCTTCTTAAGTGGGTTTGTGGACAGTTTACTGACCTACGGCAGAGCGGTAGGCGAGATGGTGGTATCCGGCGGCAAGCTGCAGGCGGTTTGCTGGGGTGATGTGACCCGGCTGGATGCCATAGAGGGCGATGGGCCGCTGGACACGGTGCTTTGGGGTCCGGACAGCAATGGGCATATGCGTCCGCTGCCCTATCAGCATCTTTTGCTGTTTACCACCTTGAATCCGGAGCCTGCACATCCTTACGGTGTCAGTTTGTTCCGTGGGATGCCTTTCCTTGCGGACATTCTGATGAAGATCTATGCCGCCATCGGCTCTAACTGGGAGCGGGCAGGCAATGTGCGTTACAGCGTGATCTGCAAGGGAGCAGAGGATATGGATGCCGCTGCGGTGCAGCAGCGGGGCGCTCAGGTGGCGAAAGAATGGGCAAAGGCCATGGAGGA
>JAEIGA010013410.1_pt1 | contig 12474 bp, 12 predicted proteins | sample 9270691 | NCBI WGS metagenome assembly JAEIGA01 (sample SAMN17057246, study PRJNA624740) | gut metagenome | biome: biome; isolation source: fecal sample | host: Bos grunniens | place: China: Xizang | collected 2019
CTTGCTGTGCAAGCGATTCGGTGTAGATATGGTGTATACCGAGTTTGTTTCGAGCGACGCCTTGATACGCGACGTCAACAGTACTGTGCGCAAACTGCAGGTCTATGACAAGGAGCGCCCGGTGGCAATACAGATATATGGCAACGAGGTGGAACCTATGGTTGAGGCTGCCAAGCGTGTGGAGCTTGCAAAGCCAGACATCCTTGACATAAATTTTGGCTGCCCGGTGAAAAAAGTTGCTCGTAAAGGATGTGGAGCAGGTATGTTGCAGAACATTCCAAAGCTGCTTGAGATTACAAAGGCTGTGGTGGATGCGGTGAACATCCCTGTTACTGTGAAGACCCGCCTTGGTTGGGACGATAACAGCAAATGTATTGTCGATCTTGCCGAGCGCCTGCAGGATTGCGGTATTGCTGCACTCACCGTTCATGGCCGCACGAGAGCGCAGATGTACACCGGCGATGCCGACTGGACACTCATTGGCAAGATAAAGGAGAACCCACGAATGCACATTCCCGTCATTGGCAACGGCGATGTCAAGACACCCGAGCGTGCCAAGGAGTGCTTTGACAAGTATGGCGTGGATGCCGTTATGATTGGTCGTGCCAGCTTCGGCCAGCCCTGGATTTTCCGTGATGTGAAGCACTATCTTGAACACGGCGAGCCCGCAGTGCCGTTTACATTCACAGAGTGTATGGATATTCTGCGTGAGCAGGTGAGAGATAGCGTGGAGTGGCTTGGCGAGCGCCCGGGCATATTGCACGTACGCCGTCATCTTGCGGCAACTCCGCTGCTCAAAGGGCTCAACGACTTCCGCCCCCTGCGCATTGAGATGCTCCGCTGCGAAAAGATGGACGAACTGATGGCAATCCTTGACAGGATTGTTGAGATATACGGTAAATAAAAAGATGAGGGTGCCCCGAAAGCCTACTTTTAGAACAAACAACCCCAGTCATTCATATTCTGACTGGGGTTGTTCTTTTTTTGCAAAATGACTTTTGAGTCATCCTCTTCAATGTTTTGTTCTCGTATTCGAATTACTCCTCAATAGCCTTTAGGTAATTGATTACCGGGTTGGCATACATTTCGAGAATCTTTGTGCGGCAGAACTCGTCGTCGCGGTTGGGCAGGTCTACTTTCTGAACCTGTCCTTGCAGATAAGCGTCAAGTTTTGCCTTCTCCTCGGCGGTGTACTTGTCGGCAAAGCGTGTGTCGCCGGTGAATTGCTCATAGAAGTAGTAGTTGATTGGCCAGAACTTGTAGTTCTTGTGGATGTGGCGGTCAATGATGCGTGCCACGGCTGCGGTCTTCTCGTTCTTGCCAAGTGAACGGTCTACCGCGTCAATTTCGTCGTTGATGCAGTCGGCAATGTGGTAGTGTATACCACCCTTGTAGCCGAACATACCGGCCTTCATGTTGATGAGGTCGTCCTGTGGTGCCTTCTTCCACTCCGGGTTGTCGCGTTTCTGTTGGAACTCCTTCGCTTTGAGGTAGTCGCAAGGGTCGAACTCATATGATATGGTAGTTGGCGCAATGTTCAAATCCTTCAATGCATCGATGATATCGCCGCCGCTGTACATGGAGAGCATCTTGATGAGTCCCTCCTGTGTTCGGTCGTTGCTGTCTTTGGCGCGGCCCTCGCGCTGTGCAAGCCAGATTGGCTGTTGGCGTTCGGTTATTGCATGGTGCATATATGACGACAGGCGCTTTGACGATGCTAGCATCTCGCGTATGCTTGCAGAGCGCTGCACGATGAAGCTGCGGTTCACGCGAACAAGTTTCTTTATCCAGGGGCGGATGAGAAGGTTGTCGCCAATGGCAATCTCAACGGTGTTCTTTGTATGCTCAATGAATACAAGGCACAGGAATGCCGAGTCCATGATGATGTCGCGGTGGTTTGAAATGCAGAGCGACTTGGCAAGGCTTTCCTTGTTCTCGATGCTTGATGTGAGGCCACTCGACAGTTTCTCGAGCACATTCTGCAGGAACGGATAGACAAGGGCTACCTGAAAATCGAGGTTTGTCTTGCATGCACGCATCTTGGCTGCCACATATTCAAATGGAATATCCTTGAATGCATAACCCATTACAGCCTGGAATTCGGGGTCGGTAATGAGCTCTTCAAAAATTTGCGGAAGTTCTTCGGGGTTGTAAGGGCGGATTTCGTCAAATTCTGCTGGAATCATATGATTGTCTTTAAAGTGTTTTTAATGTCTGTTCATTTGTGTAATACAGCTTTTGTTACACCATACCGGTGCAAGATACGGCAAATTATTTCAATAAACAATTTTTTTTAAAAAATAGGGTGATTATCGCTTCACTTTTTGTAAACATATCCATATAATGTTGTCGCTTTAAGATTTTAGATATAATTTTACAAGGTTTTAGAAACGGGATGTTGATATTTCAGGATGGGAAACTTAATCAATAACTATGAAAACAATAAGGAGGCTTTTTAAAAAACTTTTTGGATGGATTCCGGCCGGCGTAATCTGTCTTGTGATCTTTGTTGCTCTGTTCGGTTATCTGGGCTCAAAGATGGGTACGGCAAATATGTTGAACACCATTATGAATACGGCTCACGATCTGTTGCTCAACACGGTGTTCTATCTTATGGCAATATGTGTGTTGACCGGTGCCATTGGTAAGATATTTGTAGAGTTTGGTGTCGTAAGTCTGCTTGAGAAGTTGCTCCGTCCTCTGATGAAGCCCCTTTTCAATCTTCCGGGCGTGGCTTCATTGGGTGCTGTGCTCACTTTCCTCTCGGATAACCCAGCTATTATCTCATTGGCACAGGACAAGAAGTTTGCGTCATACTTCAAGAAGTATCAGTTCATTTCGCTCAATAACTTCGGAACATCTTTCGGTATGGGTCTTCTGGTTATTGTCTTTATGATAGGCCAGGGCTATTTTATGGAGTCTTTTGTGGGATTCATAGGTGCAATGATTGGTTGTATAGTCTCTACAAGGCTTATGCAGTACTTCGTCGTTAAGGCGTATCCCCGTTTCAAGGAGGAGAATGCGGCGGAACTGGATAAGGTGGAGGAGAGCAGGGAGGTGCATAGCAGAAAACCGGTATTTCTGCGTGTCCTTGATGCATTGCTCGATGGCGGACGCACCGGTGTAGACGTGGGTCTGATGATTATTCCCGGTGTACTTGTAATATCTACCGTTGTAATGATATTCACGTTCGGTCCCGACAAGACGACCGGTGACTTCACAGGTGCTGCATATCAGGGTGTGGAACTGTTGCCCTGGATTGGTGCGAAATTGAGTTTCCTCTTCGAGTGGATGTTCGGTTTTACCGATCCTCACCTCATCGCATTCCCCATTACGGCTATCGGTGCTGTTGGCGCAGCTCTTGGTCTTATTCCTAATTTTGCGGCTGAGGGATGGATTGATGGCAATGCAATTGCTGTCTTCACCGCAATTGGTATGTGCTGGAGCGGTTTTCTCAGTACACACACTGCGATGCTCGATGCTCTCGGTTATCGCCGTCTGACCTCAAAGGATATCCTTTCGCACACAATAGGCGGCCTTGTTGCAGGAATTGCTGCACATTGGATTTATGTGCTTGTTACATTGATTATGGCATGATGTCAAAGGTGAAAACTGAAAACTGAAAGGTGAAAACTTGTGCAAGCGAGCAAAACATAAAGCTTGCTTTGATGTTTTACTGCGAGCGTAGCCAAGTTTCAATCACACGTAGTGTGGTTAAAGGTGAAAACGAAGTTTCGATAACATGAGCCTGCAAATTCACCTTTGACAACATTCGCTTTTTGCGGCACACAAATTGTGTGGTTAAAACTTAGAACTTTAAATAAATTTATTGATGAAGATAGGTGTTTTGACGGCGATGACCTCTGAGTTTGAGCAGCTTGCTGCTATGCTTGACGGTGTTGCCGAATGTGAGAAGAATAACATAAGGTATCTTGTGGGATGTGTTGGCGAGAATGAGATAATTCTGCGCCAATGCGGCATCGGCAAGGTGAATGCTGCGCTTGGAGCGGCGGAACTTATCCGTTCGTTTGCACCCGATGCAATGGTGAGCACCGGTGTTGCAGGTGGTATTGACTGCTCTCTTGGAGTGATGGATGTGGTGGTCAGTTCATCAATCGTGTATCACGATGTGTGGTGTGGCATGGGGTGTGAGTATGGTCAGGTGCAGGGTATGCCGGCGGTGTTTGCTGCCGATGATGCAATGTGCAGTGCTGCGCAGTCGCTCAATGATGATGCCGACAATAACACTAGCATACGTGTCGGACTCATTTGTACGGGTGACCAGTTCATCACAGACCGCGACGAACTTGATAAGATAAAGAGCAACTTTCCCGCAGGCTTGGCTGTTGATATGGAATCGGCTGCCATTGCACAGACCTGTCACATTTACGGCGTGCCTTTTGTGAGTTTCCGCATAATAAGCGATACACCGGGTGTGGACAAGCATATTGAACAATACGAGAATTTCTGGGGCGAGATGGCCGACCGTTCGTTCGGCGTGACACGTCGTTTTCTTATGAAGCTTTAACCGGCATTGATATTATGGAAAAGATACCAAGTTTTACAATAGACCATCTGCGCCTTGAGCGCGGCATATATGTATCGCGCAAGGACAATGTGGGCGGTGAGGCAGTAACAACCTTTGATGTGCGAATGAAGGAGCCTAACCGCGAGCCTGTACTCAGTCCAAGTGCAATACATACCATAGAGCATTTGGTTGCGACATTCTTGCGCAATCATCCTGTGTGGGCCGACAAGATAATATATTGGGGGCCTATGGGATGTCTCACCGGTAACTATCTCATTGTGAAGGGCGATTTGACTTCGGCCGATATATTGCCTTTGATGAAGGATGCCTTTGCCTTTGTGGCAGCGTACGAGGGCGAGGTTCCCGGTGCAACAGCGCGTGATTGTGGCAACTATCTGCTGATGAACCTGCCCGAGGCACGTTGGGAGGCGAGAAAGTATCTTTGTGAGGTGCTTGAAAATATTACAGACAAAAATTTGAATTATCCGGCTTAATTGATACCTTTGAGCCGTTGGATATATTAATTAAAAAAAGATTGTTATGAAAAAGTTATTTGTGGCCTTGATGGCTGTTCTGGTGTTGGCAAGTTGTGGTGAAAAGAAAGAACCCCAAGTGACACCTGCCGATGTTATGATGATGACTGTGGATGCAATGAATAGTGCTACTGAAAATTTTGACAAGGCAGCAACTGTCGATGAGGTTATTGATGCTATGGCCGGATTCTATTCGGAGATGAAGGAGTTGCAAACCAATTATGGAGACATTATGACAGTTGTTGATACCTTGTCAGAGGAGGATTTGAATGAGAAATATCCAGTTGAGATGGAGGCTATGCAGAATGCTGTGGAGAAATATTCAGTTTCAATAGTTTCAAAAATGGAATTGATGCAGAATATGACTCCCGAACAGGAGAAAAGATGGTTGGAGATTATTGAATCTGAACTCTAATAGTTGGACCTACGGTTCTGGCAACATCCTATAGACAACGAAAAAAGTCAGCTTTAAAGCTGACTTTTTTCGTTGTTGTCCTACCCGGATTCGAACCAGGACAAACAGAACCAAAACCTGTTGTGCTACCATTACACCATAGGACAATCCTCTTGTGCTCTCTTTTGAAGAGCGGTGCAAAGATAGGTATTTAAAGTGTAAATGCCAAATAAATTCCGTGATTTTTGCTTATGGGGCGGCCCAATCAGATGCTGAATGAATTTACTGCATTGATTACTCTCTCAACATCTTTGTCACTCATTGCAGGGTGGCAGGGTAAACTGAGTTCGCAAGCATGTATATGTTCGGTGACCGGCAAATGCAAGTGTGAAAATTCGTGCATGGCCTCCTGTCTGTGCGGTGGGATGGGGTAGTGTATGAGCGTTTCAATGCCGGCTGCCGAAAGATGCCGTTGCAGCTGCTCCCTGCATGGTGTGGCAATTGCAAAAATGTGATAGACGTGGTTCCCGGCGTTGTCGGCTACCGGCAGTGTTACCAATGGATTGGTTATGCCACCGATGTATTTGCAGGCAATCTCTCTGCGCCTCGCGTTGTCAGTATCAAGGTGTGGTAGTTTGACATGGAGTGCCGCAGCCTGTATTTCATCGAGACGGCTGTTCATGCCCTTGTAAAGGTTGATATATTTTGTGTGTGAACCGTAGTTGGCAATAGCTCTTGCTGTGTCGGCAAGCTGTGTGTCGTTTGTGGTTATTGCTCCTCCGTCGCCCAAGGCACCAAGGTTCTTGCCGGGGTAGAAACTGAATGCAGCGGCATCGCCAAGATTGCCGGCGCGTTTGTCTCCACACATGGCTCCGTGCGCTTGCGCACTATCTTCTATGACTTTCAGCGAGTATTTGCGGGCTATAGCATTTATTGCTTCCATGTCGGCTACAAGGCCATAGAGGTGCACAGGCATTATGGCACGTGTGCGCTCAGTGATGAGGCTCTCAATGCGGGTGGTGTCGATGTTGCAACTGCTGGCGCAGGGCTCGCAAAGAACGGGTTTTAGCTCTGCCTGTATGATGGCAAGAATTGTTGCGATGTATGTGTTTGCGGGTACAATGATCTCGTCTCCGGGCTGCATTGTACCTATTTCGCAATATGCCCTCAGGATTATTGTAAGTGCGTCGAGCCCGTTGCCTGTACCTATACAGTGCTCACAGCCGCAATAGGCTGCAAAGTCCTGCTCAAAGCGCTCGCACTCTTTGCCTCGTATATACCAGCCCGATTGCGCTGCCTTTACTATGGCGTCGGTGAGTGCAGGCTCGTATCTTCTGTTTATCTCCTTGAGGTCGCAATATTTAATCATTTTCACTCGTTTTAAGGTCGATGATATATGTGTCGTATACTACAGCACGTCCGCCCATACGTTCCTTGTAGGCTATTAGTCCGGTGTTCAGGTAGCGGCCGCCGTCCTCAACGGATATTCCGAAGTCAAAATATTCCTTGCCGTCAAAGCGGCTGTTTATGAGTTCCTCGTATAGATAGTCGAGCGCGCTCAAACGGCGTCCTTCCTCAGTGGTTGCCGAATATTGCATGTGCACTACATTCTCAGTAATGAAAAGCACGACACCTCCAAGTGTGTTGTTCTCTTTATCGGTAACACAAAAGAGTCTTATATTATTGGGGAAACGGTTTTTAAGCAGTGTGATCTCCTCAATGCTGTGTACCGGTGCTACATTGTATTTCTCTTGCAGCCTCTCTTCTAGAATTTTCCAGAATTGGTTGAAATCGCCATCCTCGATAATGTGCAGGCGGCTTTTTGTGCTTGCTGTCAGTTTGCGTCTGCCGCTTATAGGCAGCGGGCTTTTTAGTGGAATTGCCGATGATACCTTGCGCTCGATGAGCATTGCTCCTTGACGGAACAGTGCATACAGGTCCTCCTCGCACAGGTATTTGTGATAGATGTGTGGAGTGGGCTTGTATATGATACTTGTTGCTGCACTATTCTTGCGCAGATATTTTATCATTGCGTCAAAAAGTTCAAGGACATTTGCCGTTGTTGCGTTGTGGGACAGCAGCAGACCACCATATGTGAGCCCGTTGTGCGAGCAGAAACAGCCCTCCTTTATATGTGCGGGCATTACGGCAACAAGCTCTGTACCACTGTAGAACATGAGTGAATGGTCGGCAAAACGTTGGGCGTGGTAATCCATATATCCACGCTTGTGCAGGAACGTGCCGTTGCGGCTGGTGTCGACAAAGTAATCCCACTCGGCCTGTTGTCCGGTCTTATACCTCGTTATCGTGTATGCACTTGTCTTCTGTTCCATTATTTGCCGATGTATTTCAGGAACTCCTGGTATGAGTTTATGTAGGTCGATGCATCATACGTGTGTGATGCCAGTACAAGCAACACTGCATCGGGTGAGAAATTCCTTATCTCGTCCCATGTATCGGGCGGGATGAGCAAGCCTTTATCCTTTGAGTCGAGCAGATAGGTTTGACGTCCGTTGATATCCTCAAGGGTAATCTCCACACTTCCATTGACAGCAATGACATACTCCCACGATACCTTGTTGGAGTGTTTGCCACGTTCTTCGCCTGCAGGAACGCTGTGTATCCAATAGACGCGCTGTATCTTGAAGGGTACTTCAACGCCCTCTTCAACAATGGTGAGGCTTCCTCTGTTGTCAGTATGTGTCTTCAGTTTGTCCATTCCGTTTGCTTGTCGATGACAAAAATAAGGAAATTTGTTTATCGTAACCAATTATTATGGTGCAAACATCGCACCCTTTTAAAATAAACGGGATAAAAGGATTAAAATTGTTTGAATATGCGGGCATTAATTCTTATTTGACTGGCAAGTTGCTCTGTCTCCATGCCCTTTGCTGTTGCAATGGTCGCATATATGTCGGCTATTGGCCGGGTGCTCTCATCGCTTTCAATGAAAAGCCTGTCTGCGGGGATGACTCTTGCGCTCTCGGGGTTGAACTTCTCTCCCAGTGAAATGTAGTAGCCCTCTTTAATCAGTTGTGCAGCCTGCTGTGGCTTGCCCCGGAAACCGTGCAGAATCCACGCCTGCCCAGGAGCCAGTTCCTTGTGCAGTGCAATGAGTCTGTCATATGCCTTCACGCAGTGAATGATGAGCGGTTTGCAGACACTCTCGGAAAGTTGTACGTGGGCACGGAAAACTATTTCCTGCAATTCAAGTGTTACGGGTGATTTTAGCGTGTCGAGTCCGCACTCTCCAATGGCAAGTACATTGTCGGTGTGGGCTATCTGTGATATTGTAGCAAAAGAGTTCTCCCAGTCGCTCGCTATGTGCCAGGGGTGTATGCCGGTTGAGATTCTCTTGTCGGCATAGTAATTCTCTCCGCTGTCGTATATTGCGTCGGCAGTGTCTGCCATGCAGTTGTGGGTGTGGATGTCTATGAGTCGCATAGCCGTTTATTTATGGCACAGGGTCATATCCCGAGCCTCCCCAGGGATGACAGCGCAGCAGTCGCCTTATGGCAAGGTACAACCCTTTGAACGGGCCATGCTTGCGCAACGCCTCAATGGCATACTGTGAGCAGGTAGGGGTGAAACGGCACATTGGCGGTGTCAATGGCGATATTACCTTTTGGTAGAACCTGATGGGCAATATGAGCAGTGTAGTCAGGAATTTGAGCATGTTATCGAGGCTTTTGCAAGTATGCTTTCAAGCACTTTCGTCATTTTCTTTTTAATGAACGCTGTGCTGTTGTGTTTGTTGTCAATGTATATTATGGCAACTGCCATCTTCTTTCCATTGCTTTCCAATGCGTCAATAAAGGGGTGCTTGCTTGTGCGATAGGCTTCGCGTATGCGCCTTTTGACAAGGTTGCGGTCAACGGCGTGGCGGAATCTCTTTTTTGATACGTTGATGAGTATTGCAGCGGTGGGTTCCTGTTCCAATGCGGGTTGCTCAATGAAGAATGCCCGCAGTGGGTACGATGTGACTGAAGCGCCATTGGTATATACCTGTTCAATGACTCTTTTGCTCTTCAGGTGTTCCTTTAATGGAAAGGTGTTGCGTCTCATCACTGCCGGCTGTTGGGTTTTAACTATTCAGCCCCGTCTTGTGGACGAGGCTGAAGGAATTGTATCTTTTTATTTGTTGTTCGCTGTCAGGTATGCGTCCAGGGCTGCCGGCATATTGGTTGCCGAGGCCGAAGGCGCTTCAAGGTCAAGCCTCAATCCATGTGCCTTGATGTACTCGGCTGTTACATTGCCAAAGCATGCTACAAGTTGTTCTCCCTGTTCATAGTCAGGGACATTCTTGTTCAACGAGTCGATACCGTGTGGACTGAAGAAGATGAGCATGTCATAAGACTTGATATACTCGGGAGCAATGTCTGTGCTCACTGTGCGGTACATCTCGGCCTGCGAATGCTGTATATCGTACTTGTCAAAAAGGATGTTCAGTTCGTTGTTGTGTACGTTTGATGCCGGCACGAAATATTTCTCAGCCTTGTGCTTTGCGAACAACGGCTCAAGGTCCTGTATGTGTCCATTGCCGAAGAATACTTTTCTCTTGCGGTACTGTACATATTTTTGGATATACAATGATATGGTCTCTGACAGACAGAAATACTTCATGTCATCGGGAATCGTGACTCTCAATTCCTTACACAATGTAAAGAAATGGTCTATAGCGTGACGTGACAGGAATACGATGGCGCTGTGGTCGAGTATCGACACCTTCTGCTGTCTGAACTCCTTTGCCGTAACTCCTTCAACCTTAATGAAAGAGCAAAAATCAATCTGCACGTTATGTTTCTCCGCAATGTCAAAATAAGGAGACTTTCCTGTAGCCGGTTTAGGTTGTGACACCAATATCTTACTTACCTTCAAAGCACTAATTTTTTTATCGTTATGAAATCCTCAGTTGTTGAACTGTTTTCCACACTATAGCCAAGGGCAGAAATTCAAGTGCGCAAAGGTATAAAAAAATATCAACATAAATGCATTTTTTTGCAAAAATGATTTTCTTGGCTCCTCTTATTATGGTGTACAGGTATGCGATGAGTGTCAAAATTGAATACAATTCTACATATTTTAAAGAAATAGCAGGCATAAAAAGGATTGACAGTGTTGCAGGAGCAAGTGTGAATCCCCACAACTTTGTGGCAAAGAGGTAGAAACTGTTCCACTCTTCGCTAATGCTTTTTGAAAAAAGTATGCTGTTGACCATTGTGTGTAAGCCCCTTTTGACCAAAAAGAAAAGTGCATATATTGCTGCAAGTGTTGCCAGGGTTTCCGGTGAGTTCTCTCTGGTGATATTGAAACAGTGCTCATCGACCATCGAAGCCGATACTATGGTTGCATAGAATATGGTCTGGAAATCCATCAGGAAATTGCATATTCTTGTAATATGGGTACGGTCGTTGTAAGGGGTCGTCTTGTTCTCGTAGTAGAATATGCACTTTGTGCGCTCAAAGATATTCGCGCCGTTCATCAGCAGGACATACGATATACCTACAAGGTTGAAAATGAGCAACAGTAGAACGATGTTGTCATTTGTCATGCAGTATGGTGTAAGAACATCGGTCATAGTGCGGCATATTTTCTTATCTCGGCACTCCAACGTGGTGTGTTGCGTATTGCATCAAGAGCCTCGGCCGGTGTTGTGGCAATGCTCCATATCCTGCTGTGTATTTCGCCCATGAAATGTTCTTCCACCGCCTTTTCAAGCTGGGCTATGAAGTGGTCGTAGTAGCCGTTGACGTTGAGAATGACAATGGGGTTCAGGTAGAGACCCAACTGCTTCCATGTGATAATCTCACTAAGTTCCTCAATGGTGCCGCAGCCTCCGGGCAGGGCAATGACGGCATCGCTCAGGTCTGCCATCATCTGCTTGCGTTCGTGCATGGAACCTGTAATGTGCAACTCTGTGAGCCCGGGGTGATGCCAGTTCTGGTCGACCATAAACTGCGGAATAACGCCAATGGCTTTGCCGCCGTTGTCAAGCGCTCCGTCCTCGACCTTGCGCATGAGTCCTATGCTGCCGGCACCGGTCACCACGGTTATTCCTTCCTTGGCAAGCAATGCTCCGAGCTTATATGCCGTGTCGCCGTAAACCTCGGCCGCCTTATTGCTAGATGCGCAGTAGACGCATATATTCTTTATTTCCATTTGTGTGTCTGTTACTTTATCGGGTAGCCGTCATATATTGCCTTTTCTCTTATTCTTTCAATGCGCTCTTCAAAATTAGGGTGAGTGGAGAAAGCCTGCAGTAGAAAGTCGTATTCCTCATCGCCCTTTTGAGAGAACTCTTTCATCTTTTTGAATGCCAATGCTATTGCCCAAGGGTTCTTGCCGCACTCCTTGAGGAATTCATAGCCGTAAGCGTCAGCCTCTCTCTCCTGTTCTTTGGAAAATCGGGCCGATATTGCTGCGCCGGAAATGGTGCCTATTACAGAACCCGACAGGGTGGCCCATGTGTCGCTGAATGCCCCGATTGCATCAGAGGCCGCGCTACGCAACAACTCGTCTCTCCAGGCTTTTTTCGTATGGCGCAGGGCTACGTGCCCTATCTCGTGCCCAAGAACTCCCAACAGTTCTTCATCGGAGAGAATATCCATCAGCGCCGAGAATACTCTAACGCTGCCGTCGGGGCAGGCAAAGGCATTTAGTTGGTCTGTGCGGTATACTTTGAAATTCAATGGTATCCCGTCGGCATCTGTCATGCCTTGCGTTATTCGGCGTAAACGTTTGGTATAACTGCTGCTCTCGGGGCAAACATTGTTCTCTCTATCCATTGTGTATATGCTATTGCTTACAATGTCGGCAAGTTCACTGTCGCTCAATGTCAGCGCTTGGCCAACCTTGACCGCACCGCTTAAGATTCTTAACCAGTCCTGCCCATAGCCGGTTGTTATGACGGTTGAGAATAGTAATAAAAATATTATACGTTTCATTTTTGCTTTTCCGTTTTTACCTTTAACCACACTACGTGTGATTGAAACTTGGCTACGCTCGCAGTAAAACATCAA
>JAEIGA010013411.1_pt1 | contig 12472 bp, 9 predicted proteins | sample 9270691 | NCBI WGS metagenome assembly JAEIGA01 (sample SAMN17057246, study PRJNA624740) | gut metagenome | biome: biome; isolation source: fecal sample | host: Bos grunniens | place: China: Xizang | collected 2019
ATTTCATAATACCTCCTTTTTAAGTAATTTAAAAGCACACTTCTTCGCTTTGCGAAGTATAGTGTGCTATACTTTTTCCTTAATATCAATATAATATGACAGCAAAATAAAAAACGGCAGGAAAGTAAATTCCTACCGTTATTATGATTAAAGAGTAAAAGCAAATCCGAACCATTCACTTTATACAAGTATTTGGTTCGGATTATACTGACTTGGTGCCGGTGGTGGGACTCGAACCCACACGCCCTTGCGGACAACAGATTTTGAGTCTGTCTCGTCTGCCAGTTCCAACACACCGGCAAAATATTTATTTAGCACTTGCAAAGTAAGTAAATATTTGTTAAAATTATATATATACTAATTGCAAATCTCTTGCTTATAATACCACACTTTATAATTTTAATCAACTATTTTAAGGATTATATGGAAAAATTACTTTTAATTGACGGCAATAGTTTAATAAATAGGGCGTTTTATGCTATGCCACTACTTGTTACGAAAAATGGCACGTACACTAATGCAGTGTACGGCTTTATGAATATGTTTTTTAAAATGCTTTCTTCGGCAAAGCCAACCCACGTGTGCGTTGCTTTCGACAGAAAAGAACCAACTTTTCGCCACGAAATGTACAAAGAATACAAAGGCACTAGAAAGCCTATGCCAGAAGAATTGCGTCCGCAAATTGATATGCTTAAAGAGGTTTTAGCCTTATCTGGCGTTAAAACCATAGAAAAAGCCGGAATTGAGGCAGATGATATTATTGGTACTCTTTGCAAGTGCACAAACATGCCAACTATAATAGTAACTGGGGATAGAGATTCCTTTCAATTAGTAGACAACTCTACAAGCGTTTATTTCACAAAAAGGGGAATAACTGAGACAGACGTTTATTCAATTGACAATTTTGAGGAAAAAACTGGTATAAAGCCAATTCAAATTATAGAATTAAAAGCGCTTATGGGTGATTCTTCGGATAATATTCCAGGTGTTGCCGGAATAGGCGAAAAAACCGCAAATTCTCTTATAAAAGACTATGGCGATATAGATAACATATATGCGCATATAAACGACTTTAAGGGCAAATTAAAGGAAAAATTAGAGCAAGGCAAAGATATGGCTTATCTTTCTAAAACTCTTGCTACAATAAACGTAAATTGTGATATATGTACAAACATTGAGGAAATGAAAGTTCCTACTATATTTTCTCAAAAGTTAAAACAAAAATTTATTGAATTAGAATTTAAGTCTCTTTTTTCTAAGGATAGTTTATTCGAAAAAGCAAAGGAACAACAAAACGTATTAAAAGACCAAAAAGAAATTGTTAAAAAATCCTTTTTAGAAATTTCAGAGCAATTAATTCAAGAACTCAAAGATTGCAAAGAGTATACATTGACAATTTTTGGTGATTATATAAACTTATTTGCAAATGGCACCGAATACGAAATAAAATTAAGAAAAAATCTTTTAGACGACGGGGTTAGTTTGGGTGATGCCACCAGAGACCTTGCTTTTATTTTCGAAAAAGATAAAAAATTGATAGTGTATGATAAAAAGGCTTTAATGCATCTTCTTAAACAAAGTTTAGACATAAAAATCGAGGCTAAATTTGAAGACGTTATGGTTATAAAATATCTAACGGATTTTTCGCCGTCTGAAAAAACCGTTTTAGATATGCTTCTTTTATTTGGCTACGAAAAGGTTTTAGCAAGTAGTTTATATAGCATATATAATATCTTAAAAGAAAAAATGGTGGAACTTGGTGTCGTAGACCTTTACTATAATATAGAACTTCCGCTTATAGATATTTTATTTGATATGGAAGTTAGTGGTTTTAAGGTAGATAAAAATGCTTTAGCAGAAACGTCTAAAAAGTATTCTGCATTGCTTCTTGATATAGAAACTAAGATAAGAGATTTAGCAAACGAACCAAGCCTAAACGTAAATTCAGTAAAGCAACTAGGCGAAGTTTTATTTGATAAACTTAAAATAGGCAAGGCTAAAAAGACAAAAACGGGATATTCAACTTCTGCCGACGTATTAGAAAATTTAGTAGATGCACATCCAATAGTTGGTTTGATTTTACAACACCGTTTTATGCAAAAACTACAATCTACCTACGTGGAAGGGTTTAGACCGCTTATAGACAACGACGGGCTAATTCATACAAGTTTTAATCAAACGACAACGGCAACTGGTAGACTTTCTAGTAGAGAGCCAAATCTTCAAAACATACCTGTTAGAGAAGAAGAGGGCAGAGAACTTAGAAAATTTTTCGTACCAAAACAAGAGGGGTATATTGTAAGTGCAGACTACTCGCAAATAGAACTTAGGCTTCTTGCAGATTTTTCTAAGTGCAAGGGACTAATCGAGGCTTTTAATAAAGGCGAAGATATTCACACAAGCACCGCTTCAAAGGTTTTTGAAGTTCCGCTTAGTGAAGTTACGCCTAGTATGAGAAGGTCTGCAAAGGCGGTTAACTTTGGAATAATTTACGGCATAAGCGAATACGGGCTTGCAAAAAATTTAGGAATTTCGCCATCTAAGGCAAGAGAGTATATAGACGCATATTTTAAGACCTATCCAGAAGTTAAAGAATATATGAGAAAAAACGTAGAATTTGCTAGAACGAACGGCTACGTTAAAACCTACTATAATAGAAGAAGATATATTAGAGAAATTTCTTCTTCAAGCTATAATCTTCGCCAATTTGGTGAAAGGGCGGCAATGAATATGCCACTTCAAGGTAGTAGTGCAGATATAATTAAAGTTGCAATGATAAAGGTCTTTGAAAGGCTTAAAAAAGAGGGGCTAAGGTCAAAATTAATACTTCAAGTACACGACGAATTAATAGTTGATACCGCCTTAGGCGAGGAAAAAGAGGTAGAAAAAATATTAAAAGAAGAAATGGAGGGGGCTTGCAATTTGTCTGTTCCATTAACGGTTGAAGTAGGTATTGGAAAGACTTGGTTTGAAGCAAAATAGGTGATTTATGATAGTTGCAATTACAGGCGGAATAGGAAGTGGAAAAAGTTTAGTTAGCGATATAATTAGAAAAGAGGGGCATTTTGTGCTTTCCTGTGATGATATTGTAACCGAACTATATAAAGACAGAGATTTTTGCAAAAAATTAAACAAAATTTTTCCAATACACGTTAAGGTAGGAAAAGAAATTACTATAAATAGGGCGGGTATATCTAAAATAATATTTACTGATGAAAGTATGAGAGACAAGTTAAACGCACTAGTTCATCCATATGTTGTAAAAAAGATTTTTGATACCGTTAAAAAGGAGCAAAAAGAACTTGCCTTCGTTGAAGTTCCAGTTTTGTTTGAAAGTAAATTGCAAAACTTGTTTGATAAAATTATCGTTGTATTCAGACCTTTAGAAGAAAGATTAAAGGCATTAAAAAGCAGGGGGCTTTCACCACAAGAGAGTAAAAATAGAATCGATAGTCAGGTAGATTACGACAGAATTAGTAAAAAGGACGTAATTTCATTAGATAACGATAGCGATATTTTGTCGCTAGAGTGCAAGGTGAAAGAAATTTTAGCGGATATTATAAAAAATTATAAATAAAGAAGATAAAATGCTAAGAAAAAACCACAAAGGTAGTAGTCTTCTAGATGAAGTTATGCTAGAAAATTATTGACAAAGAAAAGTCAAAGTGATATCATAAAGAAAACGTTAAAGGAAGAGTGTTTATGAAACAAATTAGAGTAATGATGATAGGTGCCCACCCAGACGATTGTGATTTTCGTTGTGGTGGTTTAGCATTGAAATATGCAAGGGCAGGACACAAGGTTAAGTTTTTAGCAATGGTTAATGGTTGTGGCGGTCACCACGAATTAACACCTCAGCAAGTTGCAAAAAGAAGAAGGCAAGAAACTTTAAACGTTGCTAAGTTTGCAGGAATTGAGTATGACGTATGGGAAGATTCTGACGACTGCTTGTTGTATGCAGATTTAGATACAAGGGCAAGGCTTGTTAGGGCGATAAGAGAGTTTAATCCAGATATAATTTTCTGCAGTAGACCAAACGATTATCACCCAGACCATAGAAATGCATCTATTTTGGTACAAGACGCATCATATCTATTAATAGTTCCACACTATTGTCCAGACGTTCCAGCAATGAAAGAAACGCCAACGATAATGTATTTTTACGACCACTTTAAAGAACCACCATTCAAAGCAACCGTAGCAGTTGATATAGACGACGTAATAGACGACAAGTTTAAGATGCTAGCACTTCACGAATCACAAGTTTTTGAATGGTTGCCATATACGAAAGGCACGCTAGACAGCGTACCAAAGGGTGAAAAAGAAAGGCTTGAATGGTTACACGAACCACGCATTCCAAGAGACGGCTCTAAGATTGACGAAAACCTAATAAATCAAAATTTAATAGGCAAGCAAAGTGAGTTTAGAGAAGCAAAACCTGCCGTTATGAATAGGGAAACGCTTATAAAATGCTATGGCGAAGAAAGGGGCAATAAGATTATATTTGCAGAAGTGTTTGGCGAATGCGAATACGGCTCACCATTCAGAAAGGAATTAATACCATTTTAATAATTAGATAAAAATAAAAGTATACAAAACTCGGCTTAAATTTAAGCCGAGTTTTTTGTATGTTTTCGGCATAGCAAATTTAAAAAATTTTTAAAAGAGTTGCCTTTTAAATTTTGAAGTGATATAATTGAGTAGCCAAATCAATTTCATAACAGGCAAAAGTAGGGATATTTTTGTTTTTTTCGGGTGTTTTTTACTCTTTTTTTGGGCATACTAAAATTCTTAGAATTTGATAAAATGCAAATTCCATCAAGATTTTAGTATGGTTATCCTTACTTGCTTGAAATTGGTTTGGCGACTATCGGGGTTTGCGTTTTAGTGCGACAACCTTGGTTGTCGCACTTTTTATTTTATTATTTTTGTAGGAGGCTTTTATGAACATTATCGCTAGACGAGTATATCGTTCACTAGGAAAAACAATTTTTTTAGGTATTCTTTTATCTATAATAATTTCTGTACCACTGTATTTTATACATATCGCATGGACCATTGTGGGTTTTATAATATGCTGTGTTATTTTAGGCGTTAAAGTAAGTTCTATTTCTAAATTTAATAACAATCCAACACATCCAATATTCATTAAAGATGATAAAATTTATTGTAATGACGGCAAAGAAAGTATAAGTTTTCCTGTAAAAAATCTTTACTACGCTATAGGAAAAAGCAAAAAATATTTTCATATTTTTGCAAGCTTTATTTCATGGGGAACGTATAATTATGGAAAAATTAAGGTTTATTTTAGATATCATGGGCAAGATGTAAAATTTGTTATAAAATATGTTTTAGAACCTGAAACAGCTGCGGTAATACTAAATGATTATAAAGAAAAATCTAAAAAATTAAATTAATTTTAAATTGCAAAACAACTTGATTTCTTTAAGCACGATAAAAAACAAAACTAAAAGCGTTAGAAAATTTCTAACGCTTTTTTATTTGTGTTTTAGTTTTTATTTTTTTGTTTATATTCATAAGGGGTACAGCCATAATATTCTTTGAAAAGTTGAATAAAATATGAAGTGTCACCATATCCTAAATTTATTGCCGTAAATAAAACCGACTCACCTTTTTGCAAAAGTTGTCCCGCAAGAATAAGTTTTTTCTTTCTTATAAATTCTAGTGGGGTTATGTTTAGGGTTTTTTTGAATTTACGCTCTAACGTGCTTTGGCTTATATATAAACTTTTCGCAATTTCTGAAACTGTTATTTGTTCTTTTATGTGTTTGTCGATATAATTTATAATTTTACTTAAATCCTCTGGAAGCGTATCTTTTATAGCACTTTTTATATTATTTTCTTTTAATATAGCAAAAATTCTTAAAAAAGAATATATTTTTTCTTCATTTGATAACTTTTTTTTATATAACGAATTACATAGCTTGATTAATTCGTTTTTGTGTTCATCACTAGGTGAAATATAGTTTTTAGTAAATCCATCTTTTAAAAAATCTAACAAATTTTTATTTTTATTACTATCAAATAAAATCCAAAATAGTTTATGTGGTTTATCGCTTCTATATACGCAGTGATGACGTTCAAATGGACGTGCAATAATAACGTCCCCTCTAGTTAATGGATAAAGGGAATTTTCTACTAAAAACGAAACGTCTCCAGAAAGATTTATATATATTTCAAACTCGTTATGGGTGTGTAGGTCAATTTCAAATCTATGTGATTTTTGGTCTGTCTCGCTATATTTTATCTGAAAATCAAATTCGTTAACTTGCGGTATTTTTAATTTTGTAATATTTCTGTTTTTCACAAAGCGTACCTCTGTTGACGATTATACCATATTTTATGCCGAAAAATCAAGATAAAACCAGTATAAAATATGGTATAATTTTTCAAAAAAATAGGGAGCATATAAAATTGATATACTTAATTATAACATCAATATCTTCTATGGTATTGCAAAACGGACTATTTAATTACGTCACAAAAAAAAGGCTAAATAGTAATTCATCTGTTTTATCATTTAATTTTTTCACCTATATAGTGTGTATTATCACTTTTGGAATAATTATGCTAACAGGTACGATTTCATTGTATACCGTAATTTTAGGTTTGCTTTTTGGGGTTGTAACATTTCTTTCAAACACTTATAAACTTTTTGCATTAACCAAGGGCCCAATGCATTTAACACTTCTATTTACAACTTCTTCAATGATTATTCCATCACTATCAGGGGTGTTTTTTGGCGAAGGGTTTAGTGTGTTCAAACTCGTAGTTATAGCAGTACTTTTAGTATTTTTATATTTATCGTTTGAAAAAAATAATTCTACAAAAATTGGTGGAAAGTGGTTCTTTTTTTGCCTTCTTGCCTTTTTGTTCCAAGGTGCTATCGGTATTCTGCAAAAGGTTCACCAATCTTCTATACACAAAGATGAAACGGCGGGATTTTTATTTATAGCCTTTATTTGCGCTAGTATATTTTCTATTTTAAGAAATAAAGGCAAAATAGATTCTTCTATTAAAAGCAAAAAAATTATTTTTATTTGTCTAATTTGTGGGGCTTGTACGTTTGCTATGAATTTTATAAATCTAAAACTCTCTGGAGAGCTACCTAGTCAGATGTTTTTCCCGTTGGTAAATGGAAGTTCTATTGTTTTAAGTTCTATAATGTCGGTTGTTTTATTTAAAGAGCACCTTACAATAAAACAAACTATAGGTTTAATCGGCGGTATTTTATCGCTTATAGCAATATGTTTAGTGCCTTAAGGGGATAAATTATGAAACTTACTTTCAAAGATATTATTTCTGCTACAAATGGGATAGTTAGATTTAAGAAAAATGATTTTGAATTAGAGTTGTACAGATTTACAAAAAAACAAGAAAGGTTTTTTTACAAAACTCATCCGGCATTTAAGGGTGAAAGTTTTTTTGATGGTTACTTTGGCACAAATTGCAAAACAGGGGCAGGAATAACCTTAGATTTTATAAGTGATTGCTCGGCTTTAAAAATTAATTTTTCAAAGGTAGAGTATGCAAAATTACAAAAACCTAGAAAGCATTTTTTGGATTTATACGTAGATAAAAAATTTGCAAAAGCATTTGAAGTAGAAAGTCAAATTAATTATATTTCATCTGGTAAAAAAACACGCTTTACTTTATACTTTCCGTCTTACGCAAAGCCAATTATCTCGTCAATTGAACTTGAAAACGCTACTATTTTTGAGCCACAGAAAAAACAAATAGAGATTTTATTTTTAGGGGATTCTATCACTCAGGGTGCGTTTGCAATCAACCCTTCAAATAGTTACGTTATGCGTGTAGCAAGAGAATTAGATATTGGAATTCTTAACCAAGGCAATAGCGGATTTGTTTACGATAAAGGAAGCATTGAAAAGGTGTGCGAGCCTAAAATTATTGTAACGGCTTATGGAATAAATGATATTAATAGAAAAAATATTCAAGCAATTGAAAAAGACACTTCTAAATTTTTAGCACTCTTAAAAAAGGTGTATAAAAATTCAAAAATAGTTTCAATACTTCCACTTTGGACAATGCAAAATTCTAGCGAACAAGCCTTGCATTTGCAAAAGCGCAATTGCCTAAAATCCGTTTATGAAAAATATAGTAATTATATTTTAGATGGGTATGATATTATTCCGCACGAGGCAAAATATTTTGATGATGAAGTGCATCCAAATGACGAGGGTTTTGCCTATTATGGAGAATTTTTAACAAAAGAACTTAAAAAAATTCTTTAGGCTTAAAGGAGATTGTGTAAATGATACAAACGGTAACGGGCGAAATCGATAAGGTGGATTTAGGCAAGGTGTTAATGCACGAACATATTAGTTGCAGGTCCCTACCTTTTTATAATGCTTTTAATTCAAGTTGGCTTGACAAATCTAAGCTTAAAAATTTAGCAGTTGACACGCTTATAACACTTAAGCAAAAATATGGACTAAACTTGATGGTAGACGCAACGCCAATCGACCTTGGAAGAGATGCTTTTCTATTAAAAGAAGTCTCATTACTTTCTGGTGTAAAAATTGTTGCTTCTACTGGGTTTTATCACCTTAATAGTATAGAAACTTTAAATAATAGTGCAGAAGAACTTGCCCTGTGGATTATAAGTGAATGCGAGAATGGAATAAGTGGCAGTGAAATAAAACCCGGAATTTTAAAGTGCGCTACAGGTAGTCTAGGCATAACCGAAGATAATAACAAAAAGTTATCGGCAATAGGAATAGTACAACAAAAAACGGGTTTGCCTGTTTACGTTCATTGTGAACATTTTGAAGATATTGCTTTTAAGCAGTTAAATATTTTGCTTAAAAATGGGGCAAATCTAAACAAAATAATTATTGGGCACACAGCCATTAGGCCTGACGGCGAGTATTTGGAAAGTATTTTACAAAAAGGTTGCTATATTTGTATGGATCAATGTCATTGTTATCCGCAAAATTTAAGCGCCATTGCAAAAGCATTATTGTATCTATGTGAAAAAGGGTATAAAAATAAAATACTTCTTTCTAATGACTATTGTATTCATAGCGACTTTTGCAATATAAATAGTAATGGTCTTCACTTAAATAGCGAGAAGCACGCAAATGGTTTTGGGTATGTTTTTGATAAAGTGTACAATGAATTTATTGGCTTGGGCGGAAAAGAATCAGACTGGATTGCAATGACTTTTAATAATCCAGTTGAAATTTTAGACAAATAAATGTAAAATAAAAAATAATTATAAGTAGGAATTAAAATGAAAGCAGAGTTTAGTTTTAATTATGGTAAAGAAAGTTATACTTTTGAGGTGGAAGATAAAAAAGTCTATTCACTAGATAAAGGCGTAAACATAACGGTAGAGAAAAAAGAATATAAAGAGTTTAATGCGCTAGAGTGGGTTGTATATTTTGAAAATACAAGCAATAAAAATACAGATATCTTTTCTAATATTTGCGACTGCGATACAATGTTGCCATTAAAATACTTAGGCGAAACTAAAGCGGGTTATATGCCAAAAAGTGGTAATGCCTGCGTAATTACTATGAACGGGTCGGTAGAAGGCTTTAATTATTGGGAAAATGATAAAGTTAGTGCTACAGAATACAACTTTAACTATGAATATTTAGATAAAATTTCTACTAAGAGTTTTGCTAACGTTAATGGACGTTCAAGCGATAAAACAATGCCTTTTTTTGACGTTACGTCAAGAGGTGAAGGATACGTTGTTGCTATTGGCTGGACAGGGGATTGGAAGGCAGAATTTTCCAAATTAGAACAAGGCGTTAAGGTGAAAAGTGGACTAAAAGAGACCAAGTTCTATTTAATGCCAGGTGAAAAAATTAGAACTTCTTCAACTCTTATTATGTCTTACTTAGAGAAAGAAGATAAGTATAATAAATTTCGTAAACTCATAAAAAATTATTTTTCACATAAAAGCCAGGACAAGTCTAAAAGGGATGGGATTATGGCCTGTGAACTTTGGGGCGGACTTTCTAGTGAAGAAATGAAAAAAAGAATTAATGAGTTTAAATCTTATAATATTAAGTTCGAAGATTTTTGGATTGACGCAGGTTGGTATGGTCAATGCAAAAATTGTAACGAGCCTTTTACTGGCGACTGGGGCGAGCATACAGGCGAGTGGGAAGTGAACACACGTGTTCACCCACAAGAATTAAAAGACGTTGCCGAGTGCGCAAAAAATGCTGGAGCACGTTTAATGCTGTGGTTTGAGCCTGAACGCGCAATAGAGGGCACAAAAGTAGCAAAAACCCACAAAGAGTGGTTTTTAAAATTGCCAAACGATAAAAGTTTAATTTTAAATTATGGTAACAGACAAGCGCTTGAATATACGTTTAACTTGCTTTGCGAATACGTTGAGAAATTAAATCTATCTTGTTATAGGCAAGATTTCAACGTTTGTTTAAGTCCGTATTTTAAGCAAAACGACAAGGAAAACCGCATAGGTATAACCGAAATAAAGCACATTTTAGGAATGTATGAACTTTGGGATAGATTGTTAGAAAGGTTTCCAAATCTTATTATAGATAATTGTTCTTCTGGCGGAAGAAGAATAGACGTAGAAACGTTAAGGCGTTCAATACCTTTCTTTAGAAGCGATTATCAATGTAATTTTAACGAAAATTCCGAAGTTTTACAGGTGCATAACACAAACATATCTTGTTATCTTCCATATAATGGTTGCACAACTAAAACAAAAAACGATATTTATGCGATTCGTAGTTCGTATTCTTCTAGTTGGGGCGGGGCATTTTATAACGCAGTATTCCACACAATGAGTGAAAGAGATTTTGTATGGACAAAACAAATAACTGATGAATATTTAAGAGTGCGCAAATATTTTTCTATGGATTTTTACAATCATGGCTCAAATACTTTTGACGAAACTGCTTGGACTATATGGCAGTATCACGACAATGAAACGCAAAGCGGAATAGTTATTGCTTTTAGAAGAGAAAATTCACCTTTTGCAAGTGTATCAATAAATCTAAAAGCGACAATAGAAGATAAAGAATATATATTTGAAAATTTAGATACAAAGTCAACGAATTTTGGAAATAACAAGTTAAATATAACCCTTGAAAATAAGCGAAGTAGCGTAATAATCGAATATAAAATTAAAAATAATTAAAAAACCCAAAAGACAATGATTTTATAAAAAAAATTTAACTTAGCACTAAACTTGGATTAGGCTACGTTTGGCGGAGAAAGAGGGTAATTCCCCTACTAGGGGAAATGTCGCATAGCGACAAAAGGGTTGCCATCCCACGCTAGTGGATTGCGCCCTCGCATTTTCTCCTAATGCTTCTCCGTTTCACTACGAAGGACTTCGTCCAAATCCCCCTTAACAAACTTATAACAACAAAGAAAGGAACTATCTTTTGATAGTTCCTTTTTTTGGCGAGCAAGTGGTGATAGCGTTTGAACTTTATTCATATAGTTGATTTTTGTTTTATATAGTGATATAATGATTGTGCCAAACGAAACTGAATATTATAGCAAAAGCATTTTTTATTTGTTATGGGTAATATACCCTTTTTATGCATTTATTTTAGAATTTGATAAAATGCAAATTCCACTAAATAGATGCATAAGTATTGCTTTTGTTCTTTTAGTTTCGTTTGGCGACGACTGAGTTTGCGTTTTTAGTGAGGCAACTTCGGTTGTCGCACTTTTTATTTTATCATTTTTAGGAGGGCTCTATGAAAAAGAAAATTTTAACTACTATTTTGTCTATCATTTGCGTTGTATGTTTTAGTTTGTTTTTTGTTGCTTGCAACAATAAAGACAATAGTGCAGACGGGCAGATTCGTAGCATATACAACACGTACGTTGTTTATGCAGAAGAAAATGGACAAACACCACTCTCGTATGAAGATTGGCTTGCTAGCATTAAAGGCGAAAAGGGTGCCGACGGCGTAGACGGAAAAGATGGAAAAGATGGTGCGACAATAAAATCTGTAGAGATTGACGAGCATGGCAGGTTAATTATAACCTTAACAAACGATACGGTTTTAGACCCTATTGAACTACCTGTTGAACTACCTGAAAAAGAAGAACACGTACATAGTCCTAGCGACTGGGTGATTGATGAAGAAGCAACCTGCCTAGAAAAAGGCTTAAAACACAAGGAATGTAATGTTTGCAACTCAATACTTAGTGTAGCAATGACTACTGCGTTGGGGCATAATTACGTAAATAGTAAATGCGTAAATTGTGGTGAAGAACGTTACACACAAAATTTGCATTATGTTATTAACGCAGATGGAAAAAGTTGTAGCCTTATTGATATTGGTTTGGCAAGTGATAGAGACGTGGTTGTGCTTTCAACTTATAACGGATTGCCTGTAACAAGTATAGGTTCTCGTGCGTTCGAAGGTTGCACTTCATTAACAAGTGTAGTAATCCCTGATAGCGTAACAAGTATAGGCAA
>JAEIGA010013412.1_pt1 | contig 12472 bp, 6 predicted proteins | sample 9270691 | NCBI WGS metagenome assembly JAEIGA01 (sample SAMN17057246, study PRJNA624740) | gut metagenome | biome: biome; isolation source: fecal sample | host: Bos grunniens | place: China: Xizang | collected 2019
ATGACTTGATAGCCTTCGCTCGCTCGGGTGGTTTCACGGGCAGGTAGCCGTTGAAGGCGAATGACTGACCATTCAGACCCGACGCCATCATCGAGAGCAGAATAGAGGAAGGGCCCACCAAAGGCACTACCCTGATGCCCTTGCGGTGGCACGCTTCCACGACAAGCGCTCCTGGGTCAGCAACGCCTGGCACACCAGCCTCGGATATTACACCCGCCGAGCGACCCTCAAGGATTGGCTTTACCATCTGCTCGATGGCAGCACCCGCCAGCGTATGCTCGTTGAGTTCCACAAACTCCAAATCGTCGATGCGACGCGCAATCTTCGCCTTCGATAGGAAACGGCGCGCCGAGCGCACATTCTCCACAATGAAGTAGTCGAGGCTGTCGATTATCTTGCGATTTGACTCGGGCGTCACATCGTAAACCTCCGTTAAGTCCGAAATCGGACAAGGTATCATATATAAAACTCCTGCCATTACTCTCTTACATATATGCGTTTTACACGAGCCGAGATTGAGGTGATAATCTCATAGGGGATAGTGCCCAGCACCTCGGCCATATCCTCGGGCGTGTTGCCCGCAACCGAAGAAAAGACACTCACCGAGTCACCCTCCATAACCGAAGCGACATCCGTCACATCAATCATACAACTATCCATACATATTCTGCCCACCGTAGGCACTGCGTGACCCGCCACCAGCATCTTCCACTTTCCGCCGCCGAGGTGTCTGTCCAGACCATCGGCATAGCCTATCGGGATGGTGGCAATAAGGCTGTCGCGCTTAAGTACCTCGCTACGGCCATATCCAATCGCCTCGCCCGCCTTACGCTCACGAATCTGCACGATGCGTGTCTTGAGCGCCGCCACGGGTTGCAACTCATCGTTGTGCTTATAGCCGTAGCCATACAGGCCCAAGCCCAAGCGGCACATATCAAACTGCGCCTCGGGGAAGCGCTCGATGGCTGCCGAGTTGGCGGTATGGCGAATAACCTCATAAGGGAGCGCCGCCGCTATCGTGCTACTCATTGCATCGAAGCGTGCAATCTGCTCGCGAGTAAAATCATCCTGCGATGGGTCATCGGCACACGAGAGGTGGGCAAAGACACTCGCCACCCTCACATTGCGGTTGCCAACCAAAAGTCCACACAGAGTCTCCACCTCGCTCTCAACGAAGCCCAGGCGGTGCATACCCGTATCGAGTTTGATATGCACTGGGTAGCCGTGTGCGCCATAGCGCTCCACGCTGCGAGAGAAGTCCTCCAGCGAGTGGAAACTATATATTTCAGGCTCAAGCCTGTAATTTATCATCTTGTCGAAACTGCCCGCATCGGCATTGAGCACCACGATAGGCATCGTGATACCCTTCTGGCGCAACACCACGCCCTCGTCGGCAAATGCCACGGCGAGGTAACTCACGCCCAGACGCTGCATCAACTGCGCCACCTCGACATCGCCCGTACCGTAACTGTGCGCCTTGACCATCGCAACGAGGCGGTGGTTCATCGGCAGGAACTTGCGGAAGTAGCCCACATTGTGGGTCATCGCATCGAGGTTTACCTCCAGCACCGTAGTGTGGCTCTTGCGCTCAAGATGGTGGCAGATACGCTCGAAGTGGTGACGGCGATTGCCCTTCAAAAGAATTGTGCGACCCTCAATATCTTCGTGCTTTAGACCCTGCATCAACGCCTCGGTGGTAGGATAAAACTCGCTACCCGAAGCGAACTTTTCGGCATAGGCTGCGATGCGCTCGCCCACACCTATAAACTTCTTCACGCGCGCCTTCTTCACCAACTTCGCCACGCGCGAATACAACTCCTCGTCGCTCATTCCGCTCTGTAGGATGTCCGACACGATTGCCACCGTATCCGCACCTAACGCCACGCTACGCAGCGTATCGAGCGCCATAGCAAGGGAGTTTATATCTGAATTGTAACTATCGTTTATGAGCGTCGAACCAGCCTCGCCCTCCTTAACCTCCAGGCGCATAGCCAAATCCGAGGCCGCGAGGGTCAAATCCTCATACCCAAGCCAATGGCACAAGCACTTCACTATCTGTGCATTTGCCACCGTAGCCTCGCTCGGCGAGACAACCTCGGGCACCTCATAGAAAGCGGCATCGACCTGACAGAAATCGAACTTATCGCTCGCCAGCACCGCCGACAACTCGACATAGTCGGTGTGGAAAATCAGGGTCTTGGCACGCTTTGCCAGCACCAGTTTCTCGCGCACCTTCTGCTCCACGCTATCGAAGTTTGCCTGATGGGCATCGCCAATGGATGTGATGACCGCAATGTCGGGGCGAATCATCTGCTCCAGGCGAGCCATCTCATCGGGCTCGGAGATACCCGCCTCGATGAGCGCCACCTCCTCGTCGCCCTCAATCATCAGCAGCGACAGAGCCACGCCCAACTGCGAGTTGTAACTCATCGGCGAGGCAAAGAACTTCACATCCTGCGGCAACGAGCGGGCCACCCACTCCTTCACTACGGTCTTGCCGTTAGAGCCAGTGATACCCACCACAACGCCCTGAAAGCGAGCGCGATGCTCCGCCGCCAAGCGTTGCAGAGCCTCGATAGAGTTCTCCACCACGATATAACCTATGCCCTGCAATGCGCCCACCTCGCTGTCACGCTCGACCATAAAGGCACGCACACCGCTCTGATACATATCGGCAAGGAAGTTATGCGAATCGTGATTCACACCCTTCATAGCGACAAACATAGCACCATCGCCGAAGGCGCAGTTGCGTGAGTCGGTCACAACATCACACACCACCACATCCTCGCCGTAGTGCCTGCCCTGGCACATCTGCGCTATTTCCGATAGTCTATATCTCATCTTCTAATTTGTTTTGAATCTCACCACGGTGATACCCGCGCCACCTCGGTCGGCGTGCTCATCCTTTGCCGACTCCACCTCGGGGATAGAGCGCAGATAGCGGCGTATCTCCTGCTGCAACGCACCCGTACCCTTACCGTGAAGGATAGTTACGCCACCGACGCCCACCATAAGTGCATCATCGACCAAGTCCTGCACAACCTCCAGCGCCTCCACAGCACGCATACCGCGTACATCGACGCTATCGCGGAAGTTGAGTTTGCGCGACGATATATCAACCGACAACACAGTACGCGCCTGGGTTGGTCGGATAGATTTCTTGTATTCGGCATTCGACACGAGGATAAGCTTATCCTTCTCGACCATCGTCAAGATTTGACCAAATGCCACCTGCGCCTTCTTGCCCTTGATGCTCTGCACCACGCCGAGCACCTCCTGACCCTCAATCTTCACCTTCGAGCCCACCTCGATAGGCTTTGGTGCGGGGACTGCGAGTTCGGGCTCTGCTGCCACTGCCTCACCCTTGCGCTTTTTGTTCTCCTCGCGGCGTGCCTTGCGGCGCATCAGTTTCTCCATCTCCTGCTCAACCTTGTTGCTGTCGAACGCCGAAGAGGTTTTCTCTACCGACTCCTTAAAGTCGTCCAACTCGCGGCGCGCCAGACGCGTAAGTTCCTTCTCGGCCTGCGCCTCCTTGATTGTGCGGATGGTGTTCTCAATCTGGCGGTTGGCATCGGCAATGAGGCGCTGTGCCTCCTCCTTTGCCTTGGAGATAATCTCCTTGCGCTCCTCCTTGATGCGGGCGAGTTGCTGCTCGTAACTCGACTCCAACTCCTCGACCTTGCGGTCGGTCTGGCGGATGCGGTCGCGCTTCTGCGACCAGTAGCGGCGGTCACGCGCAATCTCACGCAACTGACGCTCAAGGTTGATATGGTCACTACCCGCCTTATCACTCGCCGTACGGATAATATCCTCTGGCAATCCAATCTTGCGGGCAATCTCAATAGCGAACGAACTACCAGGCTTGCCCTGCTCCAACTTAAACAGAGGGCGGATATTCTGCACATCGAACATCATCGCGCCGTTGGCGATGCCGTCGGTGCCCGTCGCATAGTATTTAATATTGGAGTAGTGGGTGGTGATGACACCATAACAACCCCTCTCCAGCAATCTCTCAAGTATAGCCTCGGCTATCGCGCCACCAATCACTGGCTCTGTACCCGAGCCGAACTCGTCAATCAAGACCAGCGTCTTTGACGATGCCGCCTGCAACATATTCTTCATATTGAGCAGGTGTGACGAGTAGGTCGAAAGGTCGTTATCCATCGACTGCTCATCGCCGATGTCTATGCAGATGCTATCGAACACTGGCAACTCGCTCATCTCGCCCGCCGTAACGGGGAAACCGCACTGGAACATATACTGCACGATACCCGTAGTCTTCAGGCAGACTGACTTTCCGCCCGCATTAGGACCCGAGATAACGAGGATGTGCTTCTCCTTGTCGAGTTGCATATCCAGCGGCACCAACTCCTTCTTCTCGCGCTTGAGTGTCTGCGCCAGCAGGGGGTGGTAGGCGTTACGCAACACCATTCTGTCGTCCAGCGACACGATAGGCTTGCCCGCGCCATTCTCAATCGCCCAGCGCGCCTTGGCACGCACAGCATCCATCTCCGAGAGGTAGCCGCCCGCCTCGGCAATAGGCTCTGCGTCGGGGCGCAACTCCTCGGTAAACTCGGTCAGAAGGCGCACAATCTCTCTGCGCTCGGCATACTCCAACTCTTTGAGTTGGTTATTCAACTCCACAACCTCGACTGGCTCGATGTAGAATGTTCGTCCCGTAGCCGACTCGTCGTGGATAAAACCATTCAGTTTACGCTTATTTGCAGCCGAGACGGGGATAACAGCCCTGCCGTCACGGATGGAAATCATAGCATCGGCATCCACCACGCCCGCGCGCTTGGCGTTGTTCAACACCTGCTGCAGACGCTTCGACACCTGACCCTCGTGCTCACGGATGGCGCGACGGATAGCGAGCAGTTCGTGTGATGCACCATCGCGAATCTCGCCATCATCATCCACCAACTGATTGATGCGGCGGATAACATCAGGAAAGACGCAGACGCGCTCACTACGCGCTCGCAAACGAGGATACTGCTCCTCGCGGCGGCTCATAATGAAGCCCACCATATTGCCCACCGCCGTAAGAGCCTGTCGCAAGATGACAAGTTCCTCGGCCGTAAGGAATGCGCCCTCGACACCAATCTTCGCCACTACGCCCTCCAGGTCGGGAAACTCATCGCGTGGCGCGTCGGGGTCGAGCATAATGAGCACACGCATCTCGTCGGCGATATCCTGACGAAGGGTAATCTCCTCCGCCGAAGTGGAGAAGCGCTCGCCTCGGATAATCTCGCGCGCCGCGAAAGTGTTGCACAACTCGACAATCTGCTCGCGCAGACGGTCAAAACCTATCTTTTGCTCAAAATTAGATGGGTAAATCATCACTACTGGTTTTGAGCCTCCTTGATTGCCTCCAACTCTGCCTTTGCCTTCGCCTTCTCGACCTTCTTGTATGGGTCGCTACCGAAAACAGAGACATTGATATAGCGCTTTGGGTTCTGCTTCAAGTCCTCAAGCAACAGCGAGAGGTTGTCGCTTGCCTGTGTGAGGTTGTTGTAGAGTTCATCATCACGCAACAACTTGCCCACGCTGCCATTCTCGTCGTTCACTGACTCAAGCACTGCATTGAGTTTCGCCACTGCGCCCTCAACCTCGGCAATGAGGTTAGACGCTGCGAGGTCAGACGAGAACTTGCTCATATTGCCGATGATAGCATCCACCTCCTCGGTATTCTCACCAAGACTCTTCGAGAACTTGCTGAGTGATGCGAGAGCCTCCTCGAGGTGTGTGCGCTCCTTGGCAAGCATTGCGTTCACATTGCCAGTCACGCCATCGACATTCGACACGATACTGGTGATGCTCTCGGTATTCTTTGCCATCAGCGAGTTGATGCCCTCAAGTGTCTGTGTGAGGTTATCCATAATGGTTGTGACCTTTGCCAAAAGACCCTCCATCTCGTTGGTTGCCATCTCCATCAAATCGGCGCTCTGCTCCGACTCGATTGTGCCGCCATCGGGAATAATCTCCGACGATGAGCCATAGACAATCTCCACTGCCTTACCGCCCATCAGACCATTGCTGAAGATCTTTACCTTTGAGTCGGCTGGCAACTGATAACGCTCATCAATCAACATCGTGAGTTCAACGCCCTTGGTTGGGTCCTCGTTGAGTTCAACATTGGTTACGGTACCAACCTTCACGCCATACAGAACAACCTGCGAGGCTGGCATAAGACCGCCCACCTGCTCGTAATAAGCGTAATAGGTGTTTGTCTTACCAAAGACATCGATACCCTTCAAAAAACTAATCACGCCCCAACCGATAAGGAGCATAGTCACTGCAAATAATCCTACTTTTACTTCCTTTTTCATATTCATCATTTTTTTATTTTACAATCTCTCCGTCACGGTAATGAACGACAAAAGCGTCAGCGAAAGTACGCCTAATTGTAGCCAAATTTCGTTGTGCTTCGGCTCTTGTCGAATACTCTCCGTAACAATATTTATACTTCAGCGCACCAGCGCCGATGTAACACTTCACCTTCTGGCGGTACGATTTGAATGCCGCATCCGATGTAGAAATCTCCTTATTCGACGCAAGCACCTGAATAGTGTAACCCTCTGCCGCAGTGTTCTTTACCTCCGCTTTTACCGCTGGCTGGGCTGGCTTTGCCGTTTCTACTGACTTTACTGGCTCGGCAGGTTTTACTGGCTCGGCAGGCTTCGCAGTTTGCGCGGGTTTCGCGGGCTCGACTGGTTTTTGAGCGGGTGCTGACTTCGCAGGCTCGGCTGGCTCAACATCAGCCTCATCGCCCGACATACGATTGATGTGGCTCACATACTCCTTCACCGCATTACACAACATTCGCGCAAGTTCGCTCTGACCCTTCTCGGAGTTCATATACGCCAACTCGCGGGCATTCGACATAAAGCCAATCTCGGTGAGCACGCTTGGCATATCCGTTGCGTACAACACCTTGAGCAACTGACGGTTTACGCGTCGGGCGTTTCGTCCTCCCTTGGCATAGTGTGACTGCATAATGCGCGCCATCATCTCGCTGTACTCACCATAGGTGAACTGCAAGTTCTGGATGTAGGCTCGCACCATCGCCGCCGTATTCTCGTCGGACATATCAATCAATTCATCCTTATTGTTGTTGTACAGAGCGCTCTCGTTGTAGCGTGTCTCCTTCTCGCTCTCGCCCATAATGATGGTCTCAACACCATAGACCGAGGTCGCCTTTGGCGCGGCATTTGCGTGGATTGAGATGAAGAAATCGCCCTCCGCCTTGTTGGCAATGTTGGCACGCGCCGTAAGGTCCTCATTCAGGGTCTTACCCAGCGCCACATCGCTCTTGCGTGTATAGACAACCTTCACCGAGGGCAACTCCTTTTCGATAAGAGCACCCAACTTCAATGCCACCTTCAGGTTCAAATCCTTCTCCTTCACCTTGCCATAGACTGCACCGGGAAAAGCACCGCCGTGACCCGCATCAATAACAATCACTCTGACGCCTACTCCGCCGCCCTGGGCATAGAGTCGCTGGCCCACAAAGAGTGAGAGCACGAAAAAGATTGACAACCAAACTATTTTATGTTTCATAAAAACTACAAAATATTAGCGATTATCCATAAAAAAACGCTATATTTGTCGGTTAAAACACCTCATCCAAACTCACCGCAGAGGACTGTTTGGGTGTTTTTGCCGACGCGTCGGCAAAGGTACAAAAAATTATTGACATTTTGGGCAAATTTAGAGTTAAATATATCCTTTCTGTAGCAATGTTTTTGCTCGCCGTGCAGATAATCTATGCATCTGCTCTTCACGAGCGCGCGATTGTGCGTACCCAATTTGCTACCCAGTCGTTGCAGGACACCCTGTCGGAGCGTCGTCAGTCGCGTCGTCAGTCGCGTCGTGACACCACGAATCTCAACGTCGCAACCAATGCCGTAACAGACACCCTGACCAGCACCGAAGACGGACCCGCCACATCGTTCAGCGTTGATAGCATCATCGCCGCAATGACCGACACGGTGGCACACCGCCAGCGCAGCGACGGCAAGGGCTCGAGTCTGGGTCAGGTAATCTCGGGTAAGGCGAGCGACTCGCTGCACTACGACCTGCGTAACAACCGAGTATATCTCTACAAGCAGGGTACGGTAAACTACGACGATATGTCGCTCAAGGCCGACTTTATGAACATCGACCTCGACAACAAGGAGATTTATGCCTACGGACGCAGTGATACGGTGAATAATCAGGTAACTGTCACACGCCCCGAGTTCACCCAGAGCGGTAGCACGCTCCATATGGACACCATCAAGTACAACATCGAGACCCAGCGCGCCAAGATTAAGAACATCGCCACACAGCAGGGTGACGGTTGGCTGGTGGGTCAGGCCGTGAAAAAGATGGAGGACAACACCATCAACATCGGCGATGGTATGTACACCACCTGCGACCGCACCGAGCACCCCCACTTCTACTACTGGATGTCGAAGGCAAAGGTACAGACGGGCAAAAACGGCAAGGTGATTATGGGTCCAGGTCACTTGGTAATCGAGGATGTACACATCCCATTCCTGGGTCTGCCAGAGGGCTTCTTCCCGTTGAGTTCTGGCCCAAAGTCGGGTATCCTGATGCCATCGTATGGTGAGGAGGCACGACGCGGATTCTATATGCGTGACCTGGGTTACTACTTCACCCTTTCCCAGCATATGGACCTCACACTTACGGGTGGTTTCTACACTCTCGGTTCGTGGGAGGCGCAGGCTACATCGCGCTACCTGAAGCGATACAAATACTCGGGTAACTTCGACTTGAGTTACGCCAATGTGCGTACGGGCGACAAGGGCGACCCCGACTTCCTCAAGCAGAACACCTACCGCATCCAGTGGACACACAGTCAGGACCCAAAGGCAAACCCAGGCTCGACATTCTCGGCTTCGGTAAACCTTTCATCAAGCGGATATAGTCGTTACTCGGCAACCACACTGAACGATATGCTTGCTACGCAGACCAACTCTTCAATCTCCTACTCGAAGAACTGGGCGGGCACACCATTCTCGTTCTCGATGAATATGGCCGTCTCGCAGAACTCGCAGACGCAGGCTATCTCGGCTACGCTGCCTAACATCTCGTTCAATGTGTCAAAGTTCTTCCCCCTGAAGCGAAAGGTGAAGATGGGTAAGGACCGCTGGTATGAGAAGATTTCGATGAGTCTCTCGACCAAGATGACCAACTCGGTGTCGGCAAAGGAGAGCGACATCTTCACTCGCGAGACATTCAACAAGATGCGTAATGGTATCCAGCACTCAATCCCAGTGCAGGCTTCGTTCACGCTCTTTAACCACCTGAACATCACGCCGAATATGAACTACACCGAGCGCTGGTACTTCAAGAAGGTGGAGAAGGAGTGGGACCCAACGACCAACACCATCAAGACCCTCGACCCAGAGTATGGCTTCTACCGCCTCTACAACTACAACGCGGGCGTCTCGATGTCAACAACGCTCTATGGTATGTGGACCATCAAGGAGAAGTACAAGGCCTCGAAGTTGCAGGCTATCCGCCACACTATCAACCCACAGATGAGCCTCTCATACGCACCAAACTTCGGCAACCAGAAGTTCGGCTACTTCAAGACTATCCAGAGCGACTCTACGGGTCGTACGCAGACATACTCACCATTCTCCGAGAACGCCTACGGAACACCATCCTCGGGCGAGAATATGTCAATGTCGTTCTCGCTCTCACAGAGCCTCGAGATTAAGGTCTTGAGCAAGCGCGACACCACTGGCGTTAAGAAGGTGAAGGTGATTGATGACCTCTCGTTGAGTGGTTCGTATAACTTCCTCGCCGACTCAATGAAACTCTCGACAATCGGCATCTCATTGCGCTCGTCACTCTCAAAGAAGTTCGGCATCAACCTCCGCGCCACACTCGACCCTTACGAAGTGACGCCGCAGGGTAAGCGCTACGACAAACTCACCTGGAGTCGCGGTAACCTCGGTCGTATTATGAGTACAGGCTGGAGTTTCGGCTACTCGTTCAAGTCGCGCGACTCGGGCAAGCCAGCCATCAACGACATCAACAGCATACCGCCAGAGTATATGAATCCGTTCTACGACCCTTACGGTCAGTTAGACCCTACTCTGCGCCGACGATATATGTCGCAGGCATACTATGACTTCTCGCTGCCGTGGAACTTTGGTTTTAATTACAGCGTAAGTTACGCCGTAAGTTATGTCAATAACGGCACGACGGGTATCCAGCGCAAGATTACGCAGACGCTCGGCTTCAACGGTAGTATCACGCTCACCGAGAAGATGGGTGCCACTCTGTCGGGTGGTTACGACATCTCGGCGGGTAAACTCACCGCGACATCAATCAACTTCACGCGCGACCTGCACTGCTGGCAGATGTCATTCTCGTGGATTCCATTCGGTCACTACAAGAGTTGGAACTTCCACATCGGTGTGAAGGCGGGCTCGCTTCAGGATTTGAAGTATGAGAAGAGTCAATCAATGTACGATAACCTCTACTAACGCCGATGGGAAGCCTGCGCCATATACTCCTCTGCATCCTGCTCACCCTGCTCCTTGCGCCCCAAATCGTGGCACAGGAGAGAGGGGATGTGTTGCGTATCCTCGCCATTGGAAACAGTTTTTCGGATGATGCGATGGAGTACCTTCCCGCACTGCTTGCCGACCTTGAGATAGAGGATGTCGAGTTGGCAAGGCTCTATGTGGGTGGCTGCTCGCTAGAGCGCCATCTGAACTTCTACCGCCAAGACGAAGCGCCCTATGTATTCAACCGCTCGGAGGCGGGCAAGAACCATTGGGCGCAACACAAGGAGCGCTACTCGCTCCGCCGAGCACTTGCCGAGGGCGAGTGGGACATCATCACCCTGCAACAGAACTCGGGCAACTCGGGCATATATGACTCATTCGAGCCGCACCTCGGCGAACTGATAAAAATCATCCGCGAGGCACAACCCAACGCCCGCATCGCGTGGCATATGACCTGGTCATACAGCAGCGAGAGCAAGCACGGCGACTTTCCACGCTATGAGCGCGACCAGGAGAAGATGCTTCAGGCAATCCACACCGCAACACAACAGGCAATGGAGGCGCACCCCGAGATTGAGATTATCATCCCTTGCGGTACTACGATTCAGTCGCTACGCAAGTCTGCGATGAACAACTCGCCCAAGGACCTCACGCGCGACGGCTACCATATGGGCTTCGGTGCGGGTCGCTACGCATTGGCTTGCACCTGGTATGAGGAGTTGATAAAGCCCCACACTGGGCTCTCGATGGCGGGCAACACGCTACGCATCAATCGTGGCGAGGTGGCGGTATCACCCATCGTGGGCGCATATTGCCAGAAGGCTGCGGCGAAGGCCGTAAAGCATAACTTCAAGCCAAAGGCGGTGAAGCGCATCGGTGGTTATCTGCGCCGAGCAGAGCGACGCGGCACAAGCAAGATAATTTAAGTAAAAAGATATATACCTATATATAATGTCCAGTTTCCTACAAGTAGAAAATATCAGCAAGTCGTACGGCGACAAGGTGCTTTTCAGCAATATCAGTTTCAACATCAACGAAGGTGATAAGATTGCCCTCATCGCACCCAACGGCACGGGAAAGAGTTCTCTACTGAAGATTCTTGCGGGATTGGACTCGTCGGACAGAGGTGGCGAGATTAAGTTTATGAAGGATATCAAGGTAGCCTTCCTCGACCAGACTTGCGACTTCAACCCCACCAATACACTCTTCGATGAGGTATATTCCCGTATGGGCAACACCTACGAGGTCATCAAGCGCTATCAGGATGCTATCGACTCGGGCGACGAGCAGCGCATCGCGCAGGCTATGGCGGCGATGGATGCCGTAGATGGCTGGAGCGCCGAGCAGAGGGTGAAGCAGGTGCTATCATCGATGAAACTATCGCGACTCGATCAGCCTATGGGCGAGTTGTCGGGTGGTGAGGCGAAGCGCGCGGCCATTGCGCTGATGTTGTTGCAGGAGGCCGATTTCCTTATTATGGACGAGCCGACAAACCACCTCGACATTGATGTTATCGAATACCTCGAGGGGCATCTCCAGAAGTCGCGTTGCACGCTGCTGATGGTGACTCACGACCGTTACTTTCTGGATAGGGTCTGCAACACAATCTTCGAGTTGGACAGGGGCGAACTCATAGCCTACCGAGGCAACTACGCTACATTCCTCGAAAAGCGCGAGGAGCGCTACACAAATATGCAGGCAAACATCGACAAGGCACGCAACCTGCTGCGTCGCGAGTTGGAGTGGATACGAAGCACCCCACAAGCGCGTACGGGCAAGGCGCGTTACCGCATAAATGCCTTCTACGACCTGAAGGACCGCGCCTCGGTATCGCTTTCACGCGCGGAGATGTCAATCAATGTTGCGACATCACGCTTGGGTGGTAAGATTATTGACTGCGAGGATGTTACGCTCAACTTCGGCGAGCGCAGAATGCTCGACAG
>JAEIGA010013413.1_pt1 | contig 12472 bp, 9 predicted proteins | sample 9270691 | NCBI WGS metagenome assembly JAEIGA01 (sample SAMN17057246, study PRJNA624740) | gut metagenome | biome: biome; isolation source: fecal sample | host: Bos grunniens | place: China: Xizang | collected 2019
AGCACGACAGGTTTCACTATGAACGAATCCAGCATGGCATGGTTGGATGCTTCAAGGAACATTTCGCTCAATTCGCTTTCTATGCTGAAGAACAGTTGCACGGATAGTATGTCTTTCTGATATTCTACCACGGCAATGTTTCCATCCATATCGAAGAGGATGTGCGTCTTCTCAAACTCCGGATAATAACCATCTTCCATCATGCATCTGAAAATCCTCTTTAAAGTGAGGGTACCTGATTTAGTCTCCTGATTTGTCATAGTACACGTTTTTTACATCCGGCAGAGACATAATTAATGCCGTACATGATGCAGATAATCCAAAAATTTCTTAAATTTGGGAGATATTGAGTCTGTACGATGAAAAATGTCATCATACCTTCGGGGCCGCAGAGAAGTCTGGCTTTCTATCTTGCCATGGAAGAGTACATGGCGAGGGAGTTTTCTGATGACGTGTTCTTTACATGGAGAGTTCCTCCAACGGTTATCATAGGCCGAAATCAGATTCTGGAAAATGAAGTGAATCTTCCGTTCTGCCGGTCGAAAGGAATCAAGGTCTTCCGTCGCAGAAGCGGTGGCGGCTGCGTCTATGCCGATTACGGCAACATCATGCTCTCGTATGTTTCCGGAAGGACTGATGCTCCCGTGCTTTTTGACCGCTATCTCTCCGAGCTGGCTTCTGCCTTAAATTCATTGGGACTGCCGGCGGAGAAGTCCGGACGTAACGATATCCTCATCGAGGGACGCAAGGTCAGCGGCAACGCATTCCAGCAGCTTCCGTCGCGAAGCATTGTGCATGGAACTCTTCTGTATTCGGCGGATCATGAGATGATGGCGGAAGCGATTCGTCCTCCATTGGAAAAGCTCGGGAGGCATGGGGTGGAATCCGTGCGGCAGAGAGTGATGAATATAGCTGATTATATTTCCGGAACGTCGGATCCGAGAATCTCTGATGTGGAGAGCCTGGAGAACTATATGCGGGAATGGTTCTGCGAAGGAGAGGTCCTCTTGACTGAAGAACAGCTCGCCGGGATTGAAAGAATAGAAAAAGAATATATAGAACTGCAATAACACTGAATGATCATGGAAGAAATCCTTTTGAAAACCTGTCTTTATGACAAGCATGTCGCCTTGGGTGCACAGATGAGTCCTTTCGGAGGTTTTATTATGCCTATCCAGTATTCGACGATTACTGATGAACATAATTCCGTAAGAAATGCAGCAGGTATGTTCGACGTGTCGCATATGGGTGAGATATTCGTAAGCGGTCCGGATGCGGAAAGGTTCGTGAACCATATCTTCACAAATAATGTGACAGACATTCCTGACGGAAAGATTCTGTACGGAATGATGCTTTATCCGAACGGTACTGTGGTGGATGACCTTCTCGTCTATAAGGAGTTCCAGCCTGACAAGTATCTGCTGGTGGTCAACGCTTCCAACATAGCGAAGGACTATGAATGGATATGTGCCCGGACCGAAGGCTTTGATGTGGAAGTCGTGAATGCTTCGGATACATGGGGAGAAATAGCTTTGCAGGGCCCGCAGGCCGAAAAGTATGCTGTGGAAGTCTTGGGACTCGAGTCAGCAGCCGGACTGTCCTTCTATACCTACCTGGAATCGGAGTGGAAGGGAGAGAGGATGATCGTAAGCCGTACCGGATATACAGGTGAAGATGGATTCGAGATATATTGCAGTCATGCTGCAGTAAATGAAATCTGGGATATCCTGCTCGATGCCGGCGTGGTACCGTGCGGTCTGGGATGCCGTGATACGCTCAGGTTCGAGGCAGGTCTTCCGCTTTATGGACATGAGCTCAGCGATGAGATTACTCCGCTTGAGGCAGGTCTCGGTATGTTCGTAAAAGTCAAGGATAAGGCAGAGTTCATCGGACGTGATGCGATTGCCGCCCAGAAGGCAGCGGGACTGAAGCGTAAGATAGTGGGTATCGAATTGCAGGATAAGGCCATACCGCGTGCCGGTTACCCGGTGGAGGTGGCAGGAGAGCAAGTGGGCGTAGTTACTACAGGCTATCGCTCGATATCGACAGACAGAAGCGTATGCGTCGCTATGGTCGACATTGCATATTGCGAGCTCGGAACCCAGGTCGATATCCATATCCGCAAGAAGGTATTCCCTGGTACAGTGACAAAGAAAAGATTCTACGAAACAAACTATAAGAAATAATAACACTAAAACACAATAACAATTATGGCAAAGACAGTTGAAGGACTCTATTACAGCGAGTCACATGAATGGGTAAAGGTTGACGGCAATATCGCAATCGTAGGAATCACAGATTTCGCTCAGCATGCAATGGGCGACTTGTCTTATGTTGACATGCCCGAAGTAGATGATGAACTCGAGAAGGGTGAAGAGTTCGGTGCGGTTGAGAGTGTGAAGGCGGCGAGTGACCTCTATGCTCCGGTTTCCGGCACAGTGGTCGAGATCAATGAGGAACTCGAGGATGCTCCTGAACTTCTTAATCAGGATGCGTTCGAAAACTGGATCATGAAGGTGGAAATGTCAGATCCTTCTGAACTTGAGTCGCTTATGGATGCGGCTGCATACGAAGCAATGTGCGCTAACGAGTAAAGAACAGCTTATGGCTTTTGCTTATTTCCCACATACCGGAGACGACATCAGACAGATGCTGGACAGGATAGGCATGGGGTCCCTGGAGGATCTTTATTCCGATGTCCCGCAGGATGTCATCTACCGTCAGGAGTATGATCTGCCGGATGCGATGTCCGAGCATGAGGTGCGCCAGTATTTTGAGGAACTGGCGGAGCAGAACACGAATCTGTTCTGTCTATGCGGCCTCGGCGCATATGATCATTATTCTCCGGCTGTGATACCGTATATCATATCACGTTCGGAGTATCTTACAGCATATACGCCATATCAGCCGGAAGTGTCTCAGGGAACTCTGAGATATATCTTCGAGTATCAGTCCATGATAACCGAACTTACCGGTATGGACTGTACCAATGCTTCGATGTATGATGGTGCTACCGCTGCAGCTGAAGCAATGATGATGGCTATGGCATCCACAAAGAAGAAGACCCGCGTGCTTCTTTCGGAGGGCCTGCTTCCGCAGGTTGTGAATGTGGTCAGGACATATGCTAAGTTCAATGGCGTGGAACTCGGATTCATCCCATGTCTTGATGGCGCTACCTCGTATGGAGCCATGCTTGCGGAACTTGCTGCCGGAGATGTAGCCGGCGTGCTCGTGCCGGGTATCAATAAATACGGTATAATCGAGGACTTTACGGGTTTTGCAGATGCGGTTCATGCGCAGAAGGGACTATTTATGGTCTACTCGGATCCTTCGTCGCTTGCTGTGCTCAAGACTCCCGGTGAGTGGGGCGCTGACGTAGTATGCGGCGACTCGCAGTCGCTCGGTCTTCCTCTCTCCTACGGTGGACCGTATGTAGGTTTCCTTGCATGCAGGAAGGATTACGTCAGAAAACTCCCCGGACGTATAGTCGGCGCTACCAGAGACGTTGACGGAAAGCGTGCGTATGTACTTACTCTGCAGGCACGTGAGCAGCATATACGCCGTGAGAAGGCAACCAGCAACATATGCTCGAACCAGTCGCTTATGGCTCTTTATGTTACCGTCTATATGTCGCTTATGGGACCTCAGGGCCTTCGTCAGGTAAATGAGCTTTCGTATGGTGGAGCTCATTATCTTCATGACAGGCTCCTCGAGACAGGACTTTTCGGGAAGATCTTCGACAAGCCATTCCTCAAGGAGTTCACATTGAAGTCGCTCATCCCTGTTGAAACCCTCCAGGACGCCCTTCAGATGATAGGTGTCTTCGGCGCAGTTGAGGTTGAGGAAGGTCTTGTGAATTTCTGTGTTACCGAAAAGGTCTCCAGAGAGAATATCGATGCAGTTGTGGAATATCTTAAGGAGTTGGGAACATGAAGTACTACGATAAACTGATCTTTGATCTTTCCAAGGCAGGAAGACAAGGATATTCTTTACCGGCAAACAGGTGGGAGACATCTGTTTCCGAATTGCCTGCAGGCCTTCGACGTGCTGAAGCTCCGGCTCTTCCGGAGGTTAGTGAACTCGATGTGGTACGACATTATACCAATCTTTCGCAGATGAATTTCGGTGTGGATTCGGGATATTATCCGCTCGGAAGCTGTACCATGAAATATAATCCCAAGATCAATGAGGAAATAGCTTCCATGCCGGCTTTTGCCGGTATCCATCCGCTTCAGCCGGCATCGACGGTACAGGGCGTGCTGCGTCTTTACAAGGACCTCGCACATGCTCTGTCGTCCATAACAGGTATGGCTGAGTTTACCCTCAATCCTTTTGCCGGAGCCCATGGCGAGCTTACAGGTCTTATGGTCATAAGGCAGTACCATATTTCCCGAGGTGATCTCAAGCGTACACGAATCATTGTTCCGGATAGCGCGCATGGAACCAATCCGGCATCAGCTGCTGTCTGCGGTCTCGAGATCGTGCAGGTCAAGTCAAAGGAGAACGGTCTTGTTGATGTCGAGGATCTCAAGCCGCTGCTTGATGATAGCATAGCAGGTATAATGATGACCAATCCGAATACCCTCGGTCTCTTTGAGAAGGATATCAGGGAAATTGCTGCCATGGTTCATGAATGCGGAGGTCTTCTGTATTATGACGGCGCAAATATGAATGCTCTTATGGGCGTAGTGCGTCCGGGTGACATGGGTTTCGATGTGCTTCATCTTAATCTGCATAAGACATTCTCCACTCCGCATGGCGGCGGTGGACCAGGTGCGGGTCCGGTCGGAGTAGCTCAGCATCTGGTTCCTTATCTTCCTGTACCTAAGGTGCTTGAGGATGTGGATGGAAGCCTGTATGTCGAAGGATCAGGCGCTGGCGATACCTGTGGCAGGATCTCAGGATTCATGGGTAATTTCGCTGTGCTTCTGCGTGCATATACGTACATATTGACGCTCGGCAAGCAGAATATCAGGCTGGTGGGTCCTCTAGCGGTGCTGGGAGCCAATTATATCAAGGAATCATTGAAAGATAGCTTCAAGCTGCCTATCGCATCCGTGTGCAAACATGAGTTCGTCTTCGACGGCCTCCTTGATCAGAGCACCGGAGTAACTACGCTTGATGTAGCAAAGAGGCTTCTGGATTATGGTTTCCATGCTCCTACCATCTATTTCCCTCTTCTTTTCCATCAGGCTATCATGATCGAGCCTACCGAAACAGAATCCAAGGAAACTTTGGACGGCTTCATAGAGATCATGAAACATATAGCTGAAGAAGCATTGAACGATCCGGAATCATTGAAGACGGCACCACATACTACTCCGGTCCGTCGTCTCGATGAAACTACTGCTGCACGCCAGCCGGTATTGCGTTACCGCGATCTGGCATAATATTTTGAACTGATGAAGATACTTATAATCGGTGCCGGTCCGGGAGGATATGAAACAGCCCTCCTTGCGGCCGGTCGTGGAATAGAAGTCATTCTTGTCGAAGCATCGCGAGTCGGAGGAACATGTCTCAATGAGGGATGTATTCCGACCAAATCATTATGCAGAAATGCGCAGATTCTCGATCAGCTGAAGGATGCCGGTGCATTCGGAATCACCGACCTGAACTATGGTTTTGATTTCAATGCAGTCCTCCAGCGCAAGAATGCGGTAGTCGATCAGCTGCGTTCGGGGGTGGAAGGGCTCCTGGCACATAAGAACATTACCCTTGTACAAGGCAAGGCCTCGTTCAAGGATGCTCATACTGTGCTGGTTACCAGGGAATCCTCATCTGTCGAATATACAGCAGACTATATAATCATAGCAACAGGCTCGGTATCTGCTGTCCTGCCTGTACCGGGAGCTGATCTTCCAGGTATTCTTACCTCTCGTGAGATCCTTGATCTACATGAGGTTCCTGGGAGACTTTGCGTGATAGGAGGCGGAGTCATAGGCCTCGAATTCGCTTCAGTTTTCCGTAGTTTCGGCAGTGATGTGACGGTCCTTGAATATTGCAAGGAAGTCCTTCCGCATTTCGATGCTGATCTGGCGAAGCGTCTCAGGTCAAGCCTTGGAAAGAGGGGCATAGAAATCAGTACACAGTCCCAGGTTACTGCCATAGCAAAGAATGAAGAGGGATATACAATCTCTTATATGCGGAAAGGCAAGGAGGAAAGCATTGATGCGGACAAGGTGCTGATGGCTGTTGGCCGCAAGCCTAATGTATTCTCTCTCAATCTGGATGATGCCGGTATCGGGTACGGCCCTCGCGGAATCGCAGTCAATGAAAACATGCAGACAAATGTGCCTCATATTTATGCGGTCGGTGATATAAACGGACGTATGATGCTTGCGCATGCGGCCGTATTCCAGGGAATCGTGGCACTGGACCATATCATGGGCATGCAGAATCATGTGGATCTGTCTGTCATGCCTGCGGCCGTATTCACATCTCCCGAAGCGGCCGGCGTCGGCATGACGGAGGATGAATGTAAGGAGAAGGGCATGAAGGTAAGATGTCTCAAGTCGTTTTTCCGTGCGAACGGCAAAGCAGTGACGATGGGGGAGACGGAGGGCTTCTGCAAACTTGTAGTCGCGGAAGATGGCAGGGTGTTGGGTTGCCATATGTTCGGTCCTCATTCCTCAGACATAATCCATGAGGCTTGTGCGATGATTTCCCGCCATGCGACAGTAAATGAATTTGCCTCAGTGATTCATGTGCACCCGTCTCTTTCAGAAGTTTTACAGTCAGCAATACATTCAATATGAATCATATAAAAAGATTGACAATTATTGCCGCCCTTGTTTTGGGGCTCCTTTCGTGCAAAGATGAACCTGCAGTTGTTCCGGAGCAGGAATTCTGGTTGGGAGCTGATATAGGCTGGTGCACAGAGTATGAGCAAAAAGGATATAAATTCTACAATAAGCAGGGACAGGAACGCGAATGTACCGCTCTCATGAAGGAGCTGGGCCTGAATGCAGTGCGTCACAGAGTCTGGGTCGATCCGTCAAAGCATGGCAATTGGTGCGGTAAGGAAGACCTGCTTGTGAAGTGCAGACGTGCAGATCAGCTGGGTATGGCGATTCTGCTGAATTTCCATTACAGCGACTGGTGGGCTGATCCGGCCAAGCAGAATATTCCTGCGACATGGAGCGGACACAGTTATGAGCAGATGAAGAAGGATCTGGCAGCTCATACGGTTGATATCCTGCAGTATCTCAAGGATAACGGCATAGAACCGAAATGGATACAGGTCGGAAACGAAACCCGCAACGGTTTTCTCTGGAGCGTAAGGTCGAATGAGTACGGATGGCCTGTGGTTGATGAAAACGGAAATACTGAGATCATCGAGTCTGTAGGACATGCCGTCCGTAATCCTCAGCAGTATGCCGGTCTTTTTGCTGCCGGATACGATGCATGCAAGAGTGTGTTCCCGGATGCTATAGTGATGGTCCATCTCGATAATGGTTTCGACAAGGACCTGTATGACTGGAATCTCGGTATCCTTAAGAAATATGGAGCAAAATGGGATATGATAGGAATGTCATTGTATCCGTATTGGGCTCTTGACGGAGGATTCCGTGATGATGAAGAGCAGACAATCACAGATTGTATTGCCAATATACGTCATGTCAGTCAAAAGTTCAATTCGGATGTCATGATAGTGGAAACCGGTTTCTATGTCGATGAAAACGACCCTGCAAGACTGGAGAAGGGACGCAGGCAGCTTGCCCGTGTCATCCGCGAGTCAATAAAAGAGACCGGAGGCAGGTGCAAAGGTGTCTTCTATTGGGAGCCTGAGTGCAAGCCGTCTCAATACAAGCTGGGAGCCTTTACGGAAGGCGGATATCCTACAGTCATAATGGACGCTTTCAGAGATTGGTCGGAGTAATGAGGAGTATATGAGAAAATTTAAAGTACCAAGTACATATGTAATAATATTTGCCGTCCTGCTTTTGTGCGCAGTATCTACCTGGTTTGTGTCTGGTGGTGAGCCGCAGACATGGCAGGTCTTTTCTGCCTTGTATGAAGGATTCAGTCAGCAGGCGGGAATCATAGCCTTTGTTCTGGTCATAGGTGGTGCTTTCTGGGTCGTCAACAGTACTAAGGCGGTTGATGACGGAATAATGAAGTTCATAGGAAAGATCCAGGGGCTCGAACGCTATTCCCTCGTAAGGAGACTGGGAGCAGGCAATATCGTGATCACTCTCGTAATGCTTCTGTTCGGCATTTTCGGAGCTGTCTTTGGCATGAGTGAGGAAACTATCGCCTTTGTTGCGGTGGTCATCCCTCTTGCACGCTCTCTGGGCTATGATGATTTTACAGGCGTCTGCATGGTGTACGTAGCGGCACACGTCGGTTTTGCCGGAGCCATGCTCAATCCCTTTACCATAGGTATAGCTCAGGATATGTCCGGCCTGCCTCTTTTCTCCGGAATCGAGTACAGACTCATCTGCTGGCTTGTTCTGATGACTATAACGATCGCATTCGTGCTTTGGCATGCTTCTAAGGTAAGAGCCGTGCCTCAGGAAGTCTCGAAGATAGATGTGTGTGAATCATCTGATGCTCAGGTGACAAAATCCAAAGCTGCATGGATATGCCTGTCATTGATAATGGTATCTCTTATACTATTCTGTATCTTCCATGCTTCATCATGCCTGATAAAGATAGGACAGAGCGAATTCCATGCACCGTGGCTCTTATGGACCGCTTCTGCTCTATTCGCATTGTCATCCGTCCTCTCCCTCAGAAATTCAGTAAGGATGTATATCCTCAATATGCTTATGTTCACTATAGTATTTCTTGTAATAGGTGTCATGGGCTATGGCTGGTATCTTCCTGAAATATGTGCTCTCTTCCTTGCTTTGGCTATAGCAAGCGGTATATCCGCAGGATATTCGGCTGACAGGATTGCAGGGGAGTTCGTTGCCGGGGCAAAGGATATATTCTCCGCAGCTTTGATAATAGGCTTTGCTGCAGGTATCATAGTGATTCTGAAGAATGGTAATGTAATCGACACCATGCTTGCTGCCATGGCTTCCGCCCTCGAGGATTCGGGCAGAGCCGGCGCCTTGGGAACGATGTACGGAATACAGACCTTTATAAATCTGTTCATTCCTTCGGCATCAGCCAAAGCCGCGGTCACCATGCCTATCATGGCGCCGTTTTCTGATATGATAGGAGTGTCAAGGCAGGCGACTGTACTGGCCTTCCAGTTCGGAGACGGATTCACCAATATGATCACTCCTTGCTCCGGTGTTCTTCTTGCTGTCCTGTCGGTAGCAAAGATTCCATACGAAAAATGGTTCGGCTTCATATGGAAGTTCATACTGTTCATGATCATAGTCGGCTTCCTTCTCCTTCTGCCGACCCTATATGTCGATATGCCGGGATTCTGATACAAAAAAACCGCTACCTTCACAGGCGGCGGTTTTTGATTTTTGTACTTTAACTTAGTTCAGGTAATAGTGTCTTATCTGTTCTGTGATGCAAAATTAGGCTAAGTCTGCCTTTATATGAAATAAGTGTGATATATGGGGATAAAATGTGATTATTGGGGTGTTTTTGTGACCAAAATCAATTATTTGTGACAAATAAATATATTTTGTAATTTTGTCACACCTAAAATGTGACAAAAAATGAGCAATCTTCCAACTGCTTTCAGACGTTTTGTACCCCAGCTTCTCCATATGGTCATAATGCCGATCTTCTTTTTCGGCTTCCTGTTGCTTTATCGTCCCATTGATGCCCAGAATCTTTTTGGCAACACGTATTTCGGAGTGCATATAACTTTGCTCTCCTGTGTCGTTCTTGTCTGTACGATAATGGTGAGGCTTCTGTATTATTTCCTGCCTATGAAGCTTAATTATTCCTTGTACATATTCTGGTGTCTAGGAGAAATGATATATATGTCCTTTTTTGTCGCGCTTTACATATGGCTTGTCCTTCATAAGAATACTGCATATCTTGAAATACTCACGGCTTCCTTTCAGCTGATCTTCATGACATTGATCATTCCATATGTCATTGTAGCTCTCTCTCTGCGCATACATGAATATCATGAGAAATCTATGATAGCCAACGAGCCGCTGTCCCAGAAACGTATAAGATTCTATGACCAGAAACATAATCTGAAGCTTGTCGTGACTCCGTCTGACCTTATTTATATATCCAGTGATGAGAATTATATAAATATCTATTATAATGAGAACGGGAAGCTAAGAAATTATGTCCTCAGAAGTTCTATGAAGGCCATTGAGGAGGTCTGTGTCGAGAACGGATTAGTCAGATGTCACAGGTCTTATCTTATCAACCCTGTCCATGTCAAAGTCTTGAGGAAGGATCAGGAGGGTGTGGTATATGCCGAACTTGATGCACCTGAAGTACAGCATATACCGGTCACCAAGAGATATTACGCTTCTGTATCTTCTCTTCTTTAAAATTCTACAGTTATACCTAGAGTAGGGACAAGCGTGCCGCTCCAGAGCTCAAGCCTTTCCATATCGTATCTCTGTTCTGATAATGGAAGATCCGGATTCAATATCATACCGGTGCTGAGCAGGGCGTCCGGTTGTCTGATCTTGCTGAATGTTACATTCTCCATATCGATATACAGACTCATAGTCCATTTCTTGAAGTAAAAAGCCTTGTCTATACGTATGTCCAGCTGTGCATATGCATCCAGTCTCTCCGTATTGTATCTGTCGTAATCGTAAATGGCTCTTCCATTTGCATCCCATACTGTCTTCAAGGCAGTTTCCTCTACATCATAAGGGGTATAGGGAGCCCCGCCTATTGCACTCACCTTGGCTCCTATGCTCCAGTTCTTTGCAATGTCATATACTGCGCTTAGATTCATTATGAATCTGTTGTCCCATGCGGACGGGATGAACTCGCTTTCACCTTTTCTTCTATATCCGCTTATATATAATGTTGTGGAGCTGATTATATTGAGCTTGTCCTGTATTATCCATCTTGCCATCAGTTCTATACCATATGCAAGGCCCTCTCCGTTTGACTCCAGCAATTCTTCACCGATGCTGCCATAATCCGCCCCCACGCAGGTAAGCGGAATGCCGCTCGCGAGTGATACGGGAATGTCCATGAACCTTTTATAGAAAGCTTCGAGGCTGATCATGAGCCTGTCCCTCAGCTTCCAGTCGCCTCCGACGGCAGCAGATGCAACCCTCATGTATTCAAGATTTCTGTTTGCAAGATCTCCATTGCTGTCTCTGAAACTCAGGGCTGTCATTGGAGGAAGCTGATGGTATATTCCCGCACTCGCATTTACCGCCCAGTTCCTGCCTATCATGTATGATATCGAAGCTCGAGGTGAGAGCTGTTTCCATATTCTGGCGCTTTCCCTCGAATATGATGAGGCATCAGCTCTGATACCTGCAGATGCAGTAAGCTTTTCATCTGCAGACCTGTACTCGGCAGAAGCATATAGAGATCCCGCAAAAAAGCTTATTGCACTGTCGTAATTGACAGGCACCCAGCCTGATGTCTTTCTGAATACCTGACTGTCATAATGCCTGAAGTATGCTTCCATACCCTCCCTGAGCGTCCATGATCCATAGTATGACCTGTTCTCGAATCTTAAGGATGCCTTACCTTCCAGACCGCTGCTTTTCAGTCTTAGATTTTCTGCGCTTACTATATTGTCAAGATATTTCAAGCTTCTGTTATTTAGGTAGTTATAACCTAAGCTGAGAGTCTTGGTGCTCGCAGATGAGAAATGTTTCCATGAAACGCCTGCCGTAAAGGTCTCCTGCTTGAGCGCAGGCAGGTAGCTGAGCAGGTAAACGTCTGCTGCATCATCCGGATCCTTATTCAACTTGAGATTATCTATTCCTGCGAGTGCAATAAATGAAATCTCATTGTATTCGTCTATCTTTGTCCTGCTTTTGAACAGTCCGTCGATATAGTTGGGCATCATAGGAAGCCCGAGAAGTTTGAACAGCAGCTGCAGGTAAGATTGTCGTGCTGAAGCTATGTATGTCGTTTTGCTCCCTATATGACCTCTTGCGCTCATACCGACTTCGGACGCCCCTAGAGTGGCTTTGAATGCCTGCTTTTCAGATATTCCCTCTTTCAGGGTGATGTCCATGATGGAACTCAAGGCTCCGCCTCTGTTGGCGGGGAAGGCTCCTGTGTAGAACTTGATTTCCCTGATCAAGTCAGAATTGAGTATGCTGACCGGACCTCCGGAAGCTCCTTGAGTCGCAAAATGATTTATGTTCGGAATTTCTATCCCATCTATGAAGAATGTGTTTTCTGATGGTCCTCCTCCTCTGACTATCAGATCATTGCGGTATCCTATCGGAGAGAATGATACGCCAGGATAAGACCTTACGATTCTCGCTATATCCTTATTTGCACCCGGTATGTTCTCTATATCGCTGATGCTGATAATCTTTACGCTTACCGGGCTTTCTACGCTTCGCAGGAAAGGAGACGGCCTGACGGTAGAAGCAGAGAGCTC
>JAEIGA010013414.1_pt1 | contig 12471 bp, 10 predicted proteins | sample 9270691 | NCBI WGS metagenome assembly JAEIGA01 (sample SAMN17057246, study PRJNA624740) | gut metagenome | biome: biome; isolation source: fecal sample | host: Bos grunniens | place: China: Xizang | collected 2019
ATCTGGATTTTGTGCAGCAGCGTCACGACGAGCTGAAGCTTAGTTTGGAGAGTGTGCAGGCACGCAGGGCGCGTTATCGTGACGCTAATCAGAATATGGTTCGAAATTCGGCACGCATGGAGCTGGAACGACTTGAGGCGGAGTATCAATTGGCGATGAATATGTATGGAGAGATGGCTATGCAGTTGCAGCAGGCAAAAATAAGGGTGAAGGAGACCATGCCAATGCTTACGATAATAAATCCTGTCACAGTGCCTACACATAGGAGCAGCCCGCAGCGGATGAAAATATTGCTGGCGTCGTTGTTTGTGGGGCTGGTTATGGGAGGGTGTGGAGTTGTGGTGATTCCTACGATTGCCGATGTGGTAGGGTCTGGCCGTTTACGAGCTTTAATAAATGTCGAGGCTGTAAAAAGTAACACTTAAACTATTGCGATATGGTCGAATTGTTCTCATTATTGCTACCGTTTGTGGTTGCAATGATAGTTGTGGTTGTCACGCAGCCATCTTTGGTGAAGATTGCTCAGATGAAGCAGATTGTGGATAATCCCTCGGCACGTAAACTCAACAAGAAGCCTGTGCCGGTATTGGGCGGTGTGGCGATATTCTTTGGTGTGATATTCAGCGTAGGTGTTGCGGGATACTATGTCGAGGGACTTGACATTGAGTTTGAGATTATAATAGCCATGCTTATCATGTTATATACGGGTGTGGGAGACGATATATTGCAACTCTCACCCAGCCTGCGCTTTGCGTTGCAGATATTTACCATAGGGCTCATGATGTTTCTGGGCGGTATCTACATAGATAATTTTCATGGCCTATGGGGAATCTATCGTCTGCCGTGGTATGTGGCAGTTGGGTTGACCACCTTTTCGTGCGTGGGAATCATCAATGCGATAAACCTAATTGATGGCGTCGATGGCTTGTGCTCGGGCTTTGGAGTCTTTGCGTCGCTGCTCTTTGCAGTCTGTTTCAGGCGTATGGGCAATATCTCATATGTGGTGTTGTCGCTTGCGGTAGCGGGGGCGCTCATCCCATTCATGTTGCATAATATTTTTGGCAAAAGATATAAGATGTTCCTCGGTGATGGAGGCTCGCTGGTGTTGGGCTTTATCTGTTCGTTGTATGTCATGCGCATTATTCAGTCGGGTGATGAGGTCGTGACTGGTTCTACGATAAGTTTTACGCTGGCCGTCCTTGCTGTTCCCGTATTCGATACTATCAGAGTTATGGCGGCACGTATCATCAATCGCCGCTCACCCTTTAGTGCAGATAAAACACACCTGCACCACATGTTCATAGATTTGGGTTTTAGTCATGTCGCTACTTCGGTGGTAATCATATTACTCGATGCTTTGGTGGTTATGGTGTGGCATATGTGCAATGTGTGGAATCTTAGCCCCGAGCATCAGCTATATGTGACTATTACAGCTGGGGTGTGGGTGACAAGTGGGCTCTATTATGGTATTGACTATATAAAGCGACAGCATGAGGTGTTGTATGACGAATTGCAAAAAAATGTAAAGCGTTATAAGTTGCAAAATACAGGATTTCTGATTAAATTGCGGGATGTATTGGATAAATAACATAATTAGAGGAAGCGTAAGTATAGGCTAACCTCTTAATTATGAGATATTAAGAGTAAAATTATGCCAAAAATTTCAGAACGTGCCGTCAAGATGCCGGCATCCCCTATCCGCAAGTTGGGACCTTTGGCAGATGCTGCAAAGAGTCGTGGGGTGAAAATTTATCACTTAAATATAGGTCAGCCCGATTTGCCTACACCCAAGGAGGGCTTGGAGGCCTTGAAGAAAATTGACCGTGAGTTGCTGGAGTATAGCCCAAGCGACGGATTCTTGTCGCTAAGAGAGAAACTTGTAGCCTATTACGACCAGTATCAGATTAAACTGCAACCCGAGGATATCATCATCACAACGGGAGGTTCCGAGGCTGTGCTGTTCGCCTTTATGTCGTGCCTGAATCCGGGCGATGAGATTATCATCCCCGAGCCAGCCTACGCCAACTATATGGCATTTGCCATTTCGGCAGGAGCAGTCATTCGTACCGTATCGACTTCTATTGACGAGGGTTTCGCCTTGCCTAAGGTTGAACAGTTTGAGGAGCTTATAAACGAACGCACACGAGGCATCTTGATATGCAATCCCAACAACCCCACGGGTTATCTTTATACCCGCAAGGAGATGAATCGCATCAGGGACTTGGTGAAGAAGTACGACTTGTTCCTCTTCTCGGATGAGGTGTATCGTGAATATATTTACACAGGCTCGCCCTACATATCGGCGTGTCATTTGGAGGGTATTGAGGAGAATGTGGTGTTGATTGACTCTGTATCGAAACGCTACTCGGAGTGTGGTATCCGCATTGGCGCATTGATAACGAAGAATCACACTCTGCGTAATGCCGTGATGAAGTTTTGCCAGGCTCGCCTCAGCCCACCCCTCATAGGTCAGATTGTTGCCGAGGCTTCGATGGATGCCTCGCGCGCCTATATGATTCATACCTACGAGGAGTATATCGAGCGTCGCAACTGCCTTATTGATGGCTTGAATAAGATTCCGGGGGTGTATTCACCTATCCCCATGGGAGCATTCTATACCGTTGCCCGTCTGCCTATTGACGATTGTGACAAGTTCTGTGCATGGTGTCTTGAGGAGTTTGAGTATGAGGGCGAAACGGTTATGCTGGCTCCTGCATCGGGATTCTATACCGATTCGAGCAAAGGTCGTGACGAGGTGCGTATTGCCTATGTCTTGAAGAAGGAGGATTTGCGCCGAGCGTTGTTCATCTTGGGTAAGGCGTTGGAGGCATATCCTGGCAGAGTTGAGCATTAATGATTGAGGAGCATGCTGTTGCACGATAAACTTAAGTCCTGGCGCTTGATATTGGCATCGCAGTCGCCACGTCGCCGCCAGTTGCTTGGTGAGGCAGGTATTGATTTCCAGTTAGCTCCCAGGTATGAGTGCGATGAGGTATATCCTCCGCAACTGCCTGCCGCTGAAGTGGCGGAGTATCTATCACGCCTGAAAAGTGATGCCTATCCTCAGTCGCTTGCACCGAATGATATTCTGCTTACAGCCGACACGGTGGTCGTAGTTGATAATCGCATATTGGGGAAACCTGCTAATCGTGATAAGGCCATTGCTATGATAGAGAGCCTTTCTGGTCGTGAGCATGAGGTCATAACCGGTGTTACGTTGCGCAACACTGTAAAGATTGTTAGTTTCTCATCACACTCTGTGGTGCGTTTCCGCCACCTCTCGCGTGAGGAGATAGAGTATTATGTTGATATCTATGCACCTATGGACAAGGCCGGGGCATATGGTATCCAGGAGTGGATAGGTTATGTCGGAATCGAGGGTATTGAAGGTTCTTTCTTCAATGTCATGGGGCTTCCGGTGCAACGTCTTTATTGTGAGCTGGAAAAGTTTATAGGATAGAGCAAAAAAGGATGAGAAGTTCTCATCCTTTTTTTATACTCGCATCAGTCCGTTTCTTGGCGATGCATCAAGGCGTATTGCGATGAACACCAGAATGGTAAAGGCTACAAGTGACGAACCTCCATAGCTGAGGAATGGCAGAGGAATACCCATTACGGGCATAAGTCCTACATTCATGCCTATGTTTACCAGCACGTGGAACAGCAAAATTGAGGCTACGCAGTAGCTGTATATGCGTCCAAAAGGCTCCTCCTGACGCTCGCCCATCTTCATCAGTCGCAGAATGAGCATACACAGTAGCGTGAGAACGAACACTACACCCACAAATCCCCACTCCTCACCTACGGTGCAGAAAATAAAGTCGGTCTCCTTCTCTGGTACGAAGTATTTGTTCTGCGTGCCCTCCATGAACCCTTTGCCAAACAAACCACCCGAGCCAATGGCAATCTTCGCCTGGTTTACGTTGTAGTCGGCACCCTTAGGGTCGCTCATGATACCCAAGAAGCTGAGGATACGTAACTTCTGGTGGGGCTGTAGTACCGATTCGAAAATCTTGTCGGCTGTGGGGACAAAAATCATGGAGCCGATGAACAATCCCGCCGAGAGAAATATGGCCGATATGTTTTTACGGAAAGCATATATCGCGGCAATGATTATGGCTATGATGACAGTCGTCGCCAGGCATGTATATCCACTTAAGGCCTGCTCGCACACAAGTGCTGAGCCTCCATAAAGAGCAAACGAGGATATAGCTATGGTTGCAAGGAATATGATGTGGGCCTTCCAGTGGCCAATCATCATGGCGTTACAGAATGTGAATATCAGCACCAGCACCATAAGCAGGAATAATGGTGTGAATAGGAATGAGAAGATGAACAGAGCAGCAACCATAATGGCTGGAATACATAGCCATTTATTCAATCCCTCACGGTAAAGCACAATGATAAACGAGCAGAGGACAACTCCCGAGCCTGTGTCGTTCTGCATGATGATGATGGCCAGCGGCAGCAAGATTAAGAATCCTACGTGTATCAGGTCGCCCAACTGCTTGATAGAGTAGTTGTAGTTGCTCATCAGTCGTGCCACGGCAAGAGCCACAGTAATCTTGGTGAACTCCACGGGCTGAATCACAAAGCTGCCGAATGTGTACCACGCCTTTGCTCCGTTCAGCGGGCGTGCCAGGCTGTCGGGTAGAATTATAGTACCTAAAATCAGTAATACACCTATGGCATAGGCGTAGTAGGCGTACATGTGATAGTAGCGTGAATCCAGCAGCAGTATGACAAGTGCTGCCACCATGGCCACACATGCCCACGCCGCCTGCTTGATGTGGAAGTGCGAGAATGAGAAGAAATCGGTGATGGTAGCATCCTCAAATGAAACTGAGGTGATGCAGATAAGACCCGACAACACCAACAGCAAGTAGAGAATCACGGCTATGCGATCGACGCCTTCAAAAAGTGGTATGTTGTTACTTCTTCGTGACATTTTGATAACGCTTCGGTAGGTAATAAGGTAAGTTTTTCACCTGCTCGACAAGTTGTGGGCGGGTGATTGTATCTGTCAGGTACATCTCCTCGATAAGGCTGGCGATAGGCAGAGCTGCCGAGGCGCCGAAGCCTCCATGCTCGACATATACCGAGATTGCAATCTTGGGGTTGTCTTTTGGCGCAAACGACAAGAATGTCGAGTGGTCACGACCGTTGGGGTTCTGTGCCGTACCGGTCTTGCCGCACACATCTAACCCCGGAAGGTATGCTCGGTATGAAGTACCTGCACCCGGGATGTTGGCGCCCTTCCACATGCCTTCAACAATAGGCTCGAAGTGCTTGGCATCGACACCCGAATATTGTTTCTCGTAGAAACGCCTATCAAGCGAATCCTGACCTTCGATGGCCTTCACGATGTGGGGAATGTAGTAATATCCTCGGTTAGCCACTATGGCTGCAAGGTTAGCCATCTGCAAAGGCGTACATCCCAACTCACCCTGACCAATCGAGAGTGAGAGTACGGTGTAGCTGTTCCATGAGCCGCGATATACGCGGTTGTAGTATGCTGCATCGGGAACATAACCACGTTGCTCGTCAAGGAAGTCGCTGTCGAGCTTGCGACCGTAGCCAAAGCTATTCACGTACTCAACCCACTTGTCGAGCCCCTCCTTAACATCCTTGTATTTGCGGTTCTCGATTATGTCGCGGAACACATAGCAGAAGTAGGCATTGCACGATTGCGCCACGGCATTTCTTAAGTCAAGCGGAGATGCGTGAGGGTGGCAGCCCATCTTCTTTTTACCATAGCTGTAACCTCCATGGCATGGATATGCATTGGCGGGTGTCAGCACTCCCTCTTGCAAGCCAATAAGACCCTGTACCAACTTAAATGTTGAGCCCGGAGGGTATTTGGCCTGCACGGCGCGGTTGAACATTGGCTTCTGCACGTCGCCCAGCATGCGCATGTAATTGTTGCCACGGTCGCTTCCCACCATGTCGTCGGGGTCAAATGTGGGAGATGATGCCATCACCAGAATCTCTCCCGAAGAGGGCTCAATTGCCACTACGGCACCAATCTTCCCCTTCATAAGTTCCTCGGCAAAGGCCTGTAATTTAACATCTATGGTTGATGTAATCTTCTTGCCCGGTATGGGCAGCGTGTCGTACATGCCGTCCATGTATGAGGCCTTGATGGCTCCGTGAGCATCGCGTTCAAGAATCTTAACTCCATCCTTGCCTCGCAGATACTTCTCGTAGGCACGCTCCAAACCACTTCGGCCTATATAGTCACCCATCTTGTATTCGCCGCCACCATTTTTGATATCCTTGTCGTTCACCTCGCCAAGGTTACCCAGCAGATTACCTCCAATTTTGCGGGGATATTGGCGCACGGTACGTTTTATGGTGTAGAAGCCGGGGTAGTTATGCTCCTCAAAACGCAACTTTGCCTCTTGTGAGACGTAGTTTTTTATTAGATAGGGGGCTCGGGGGGTCATGCGGGCGTTCTTAAGACCTCGAATCATCTTCTCCTTCGATATCTCAACCACGTTGCATAGACGCATTGTGTCGAAGCCGGCCTTATCCATATCGCGCCACACAACCATCAGGTCATAGCACTCTTTGCTCTGGACTATAAACTCGCCATTGCGATCTACGACCTCACCTCGTGGGGCATACTGCACCTCATAGCGCAATACGTTATTTGCTGCCATGCGCTTGTATTGGGTGTCGATGATTTGAAGATACCCCGTGCGGCAAGCAATAATGATGAAGATGGAGATTACAATCCACCTCAGAATAGTTTGTCGTATGTATGCGTCGTTGTTAGACATGAATTATCTATTCAAAATCTTTTCAATAAATAGTTTTACAAAATAGTAGATAAACATCACCGTGGCAATGTCGCTCACAATCAGACGCAGCAGCGTGTGAAGGATGTGCATAAGCGATAGCGACTCCATCATGAAGTATATGCCGCTATGTAGTACCACCATTGCTATTATGTACCATTGGAAGTTCTTTTCTGGCAGACGGTGAAGCGATGTGTCGGAGGCATCGGTACCCATGGCATGGCCTGTGACCATCTTTAGTACAAATGGCCGCAGGAATCCTGTCGCTGTAGTGGCAATAATGTTAAGACCTCCCATGCCTGTCATAACGTCAATGGTAAGGCCCAACAAAGCCGACAACAGCACCATCCAAATGGGCTTGGTGTCGAGTGGTAGGAGTATGATAAATGCCACATATATCAGTGGATGAAAATAGACACTGAGTGAGATGTTGTCAATAAGGAATATCTGCAACAACACCAGCGTTAGGAAAGCACCAGCGTATAAAATATTCTTTTGCATAGGTTTAGTTTTCGTGTTGAGGGTTATTCTCCAACTCATTAATCTCGCCGTAATCGACATTCTCAATGAGGATTACGTTATTGAGCTTAGTCATGTCGGCGGCTAGGCGTACTGTAACATGATACGAGGTTTGTGTATCGTTTATGGCATAGCTCTCGACATAGCCAATCTTGATACCTTCGGGGAAGAAGTGCGACAAACCTGTAGCTACCACCTCGTCGCCAACCTCAATATCAGCATGTTTCGAGAGATCGCTCATCTCCACCTTGTAGGGGCTGTTACCTGACCAATAAATTGAGCCGAAATGCTCATCTCCGGCAATCTTGCCACTGGTGCGGAAATCAACGTTGAGCATAGGCAGCACAACGGAATAACGCTCCGAGCAACCCACCACATAGCCAATCATCATTCCCGAAGGTGATATCACCGCCATATCCTCCATTACGCCATGCATGAGTCCACGGTTCAGGGTTATGAAGTTACGACTGCGGCTTATGCTGTTTGATATGATGCGCGCTGTGGTGTAGCGGTATTGTGACAACGATTCGAGCATGAGTGGGTCTATACCATTCATGGTGAGCGAATCGGTTTGTGCATCAATCTCCTTTTCGCGGTAGTAGGCTAGGGCGCTCTCCAGTTCGGCAACACGTTGTGACAGAATCTCATTCTCGCCACGCAGCGTGAAGTAGTGTTTTACGCCAAATATAGAGCTCTGAAGTCCTCCTGCGATGCTGTGGGCACGCGAGAGAATCTTTGCTTGTGTGTAGTATGACGAGTGAGCATAATAATTGAGTGCTATCGCTTCAATGGCTATGAAGAGCAGCACTACATATATGCGGCGCAGAAATTCTATCAGCTTGTACATTATCTAACAGTGTTGTGCAAGAGTGGTCTCAAATCGTGAAACTTCTCTAATAAAATGGGGTGTCTGTAGTTAGACACCCTCATTTTGGAACGTTATCGATCCTTGTCACGGTATGTGACACAAGGGATTACTTCATTAAGAATGAGAATTTGTCAATATTCTTCATTGCGATACCCGTACCGCGGGCGATGGCGCGCAGAGGATCTTCGGCAATGTGGAATGGCAAACCAGACTTATTTGACAAACGCTTATCCAAGCCCTTAATCAAGGCTCCACCACCTGCCAAATATACACCCTTCTTTACGATGTCGGCATAAAGCTCTGGTGGCATGGTCTCCAACACCTTCATCAGTGCCGCATCCAGCTTAACGAGTGATTTCTCCAATGCGTAAGCAATCTCATTATATGAAAGAGTTACGGTCTGGGGCAACGATGTGAGAATATTTGGGCCTGTGATTACGAAATCCTCTGGCTCATCCTCCAACTCTGGCAACGCTGCACCGATAGCACACTTGATAGCCTCGGCTGTACGTTCACCGATGCGGATGTTGTGCTGCTGACGAACGTAATTCTTGATATCTTCGGTGAATACATCACCGGCAACATTGATAGACTCCGAACAAACGATACCACCCAACGATATACAAGCAATTTCAGATGTTCCACCGCCTATATCGATAATCATGTTACCTTCGGGGGCCTCTACGTCCAAACCTGCACCCAGCGCAGCTGCCATAGGCTCGAAAATCATATATACGTCACGACCTCCGGCATGCTCGGCAGAGTCACGTACGGCGCGAATCTCGACGTTGGTAGAACCTGAAGGGATACAGATAACCATGCGCAATGAAGGCGAGAACATGCTGCTTGTTGTGCGCACCTTCTTAATCATGCCACGCAACATAAGCTCCGTAGCGTTGAAGTCGGCGATAACACCTGCCTTTAATGGGCGAATCGTCTTGATGTTGGGGTTGGTCTTCTCGTACATCTGACGAGCCTGCTGACCAATGGCCATTACTTTACCCGTGTGGGCATCCAATGCAACGATTGATGGCTCATCCACCACCACCTTGCCGTTGTAAATAATCAGTGTATTGGCAGTACCCAAGTCGATAGCCAACTCCTGCGTTAAAGAAAAAAATCCCATATCTGTATTTAATTATTATTCAATTATTTATATGCTGCAAACCGGCTCATTGTTAGCGTTTTACGGCATAGTCATTGATGAAAAAACTCAACGACAATGCAAAGGTAGTGAAAAGATGAATAAGTTTTCCAACTTTTTTGAGGAAATTTTTATTATTTTTGCAATCGTAAACATCCTAAGATAAAAAAATGATAAATTCACAGGATAAATGTGCTATCATCGGATATGGTAGCTGGGCTACGGCCATCGTGAAGATTCTCACAGAAAACGGGATTAGTGTCAGCTGGCACATTTTGAATCCCGACGTACAGCAGTCGGTTGAAACTGAAGGTCGCAACTGCAAGTATCTGCGCGATGTAGATTTAGAAGCTTCGCTTATCAGCGTATCGGACGATATTAATGCAGTGGTCGAAGGGGCCAAGGTTGTGATACTTGCCATGCCATCGGCTTTCATCAAGAAGGTTATGGATCCATTGACAGTATCGCTATCTGATAAATTCGTTATTTCGGCAGTCAAGGGCATTGTTCCCGATGATTATATTCCCATCACCGATTACATCATCACTCACTACTCGGTGCCTGAAAATCAGGTTGCCATCATCACGGGTCCTTCTCATGCCGAGGAGGTCGGACTTGGTCGCTGGTCATACCTTACGGCTGTGAGCCGCAATGTGGAGGCTCGGGCTATGATGGTCGAGATGTTCTCGCGTCCCTATATCCGTGTCATGGAGTCGGACGATGTCGAGGGTGTGGAGTATGCTGCCATCATGAAGAACATATACGCCATTGCCGTGGGTATGGCAAACGGTTTGGGCTATGGTGATAACTTCATTGCGGTGCTCATTGCCAACTGTGCAGCCGAGATGAGCCGCATGTTTGAATCCTTCGGTGGTGCATCGCACAACGCTCTGGCATCGGCTTGCTTGGGTGACTTGCTCGTTACGTGCTACTCTACATACAGTCGTAACCGTCGTTTTGGACTCCTGATAGGTCGTGGATGTACGGTGCGCAGTGCCATGAACGAGATGACGATGATTGCCGAGGGTTACTACGCCGCGAAGTGCATACGTCACACTTCGGCGCAGCGCAACGTTGAGATGCCTATCTCCGACATGGTCTATGATGTAATCTATCACGGAGCTTCGGCACGCCGCCGCATGCGCGAACTTACCACAAAGTTGAAATAATCTTTTAATGTTAAAAATAATAAAAACGATGAGTTTAATGAAATTGGATATTGCCAAGTCGGGCGTTGTAATCTCTGAGCAGATGAAGGCTGCGGCACAGAAGGCTAACGAGTTGCTGCACTCTGGTGAGGGCGCAGGTAATGATTTTCTGGGTTGGGTAAATCTCCCATCATCTATCGACGCTGAGCAGATTGCAGCTATTGAGGCGCAGGCTGCCAAGTTGCGTGCAAAGGCTGATGTGGTTATTTGCATCGGAATCGGTGGTTCTTACCTCGGCGCGAAGGCCGTTATCGAGGCTATGAGCAACTCATTTGAGTTCCTCAACAAGAAGCATGCAAACCCAACAGTGGTTTTTGCTGGTCAGAATATCTCTGAGGATTACACCTACGAGCTTTTGGAGGCTACAAAGGAGTACTCTGTGGCGGCTATCGTAATCTCAAAGTCTGGTACCACAACCGAGCCAGCCATCGCTTTCCGCCTTATCAAGGCCGAGCTTGAGAAGCGTTACGGCAAGGCCGAGGCATCAGAGCGTATCGTAGCTATCACCGATGCTGCACGTGGCGCGCTCAAGACACTTGCCACACAGGAGGGCTATCCTACATTTGTAATTCCTGACAATGTGGGTGGTCGTTTTTCAGTCCTCACTCCCGTAGGTTTGTTGCCATTGGCAGTTGCCGGCATCGACATCAAGGCTTTGGTGGCAGGTGCGCAGGCTATGGAGAAGGCTACTGCGGCTGATGTAGCTGTTGAGGATAACCTCGCAGCGCAGTACGCTATCGTTCGTAACGAGCTCTACAAGGCGGGCAAGAAGGTTGAGATTTTGGGCTCTTATGAGCCAAAGTTGCAGTATGTTGCCGAGTGGTGGAAGCAGCTCTACGGTGAGTCAGAGGGTAAGGACGGTCTTGGTATCTTCCCTGCAAGCGTGACTCTCACTGCTGACCTTCACTCTATGGGCCAGTACATTCAGGAGGGTGAGCGCACATTGTTTGAGACCATCATCTCGGTTGAGAATGCAAAGCATATGGTTAAGGTTGAGGCAGAGGAGGCTAACCTCGATGGTTTGAACTTCCTCGCCGGCAAGCGTATCTCGGAGATTAACAAGATGGCCGAGCTTGGTGTTCGCCTGGCGCACATCGACGGTGGTGTTCCACAGCTCTGCATCGAGATTCCTGCAATTGACGAGACCTCTATCGGCGCACTTATCTACTTCTTCGAGAAGGCGTGTGGTATCAGCGGTTACATCCTCGGTGTAAACCCATTCAACCAGCCGGGTGTTGAGGCTTACAAGAAGAACATGTTTGCTCTTCTCGACAAGCCAGGCTATGAAGAGGAGTCAAAGGCTATCAAGGCTCGCCTGTAAGGAAAAAAGAAAATAACGAGGTTATTTCTGCGTTACGCTTGCCCTTGAAATCCTCATTTACACCGAGTAAATTGCGGTTTCTCGGGCTACGTAGGCCTTGAAATACCTCTCGTTATTTCCTTTTGGGGGTGGCGGGTAGTATTAATCTCAATGACTACTCACTTTTTAAGATAACAAAACCGTTTGGCCAATGGGTCAAACGGTTTTGTTATTATGGTTGAGTAATAATTATCTCAAATTGGTTAGTTAAAATAACGTTCTCCTTTCTCAATGTCAGATCTAGGTTTCTCAAATACAAAGATATCAGTGATTGGAGTTCCGTAGTGGTAATATGCGCTGAGTGACTTTGTTAAAGTGGAGTGCATCTCTCTAAAGCCGCCTCTCTCCACTTGTTTCAAGGTTATTGATGCTCCACTTCCATAATCATATTCCCCCACAGGGTTTTGCAATAGTCCTAACTCCTTATTAACGATTGTAAGTTCGCAAGTAACAATGCCAAACTGCTTTCGTGCAGGATTAAAGTTCACACACAGCATATTGCCATTCTTCAAAACTGGAGGAATTGTGTAGTAGTATGTTGAAATATAGTCATAATACTCCTCAGCTTTATA
>JAEIGA010013415.1_pt1 | contig 12470 bp, 10 predicted proteins | sample 9270691 | NCBI WGS metagenome assembly JAEIGA01 (sample SAMN17057246, study PRJNA624740) | gut metagenome | biome: biome; isolation source: fecal sample | host: Bos grunniens | place: China: Xizang | collected 2019
CCCTTTTTCATGTACCTTTGCACAAACGATATACATGTCCCACGCTTTCCACATCCTCGTTTCCGTGGCAAAACCGACATGGGACATAGAGGCGATGCAATTGTACAATTCGATTGGACTATAGGAGAGGTAATGAAGACCTTAAAGGAACTGAATATAGACAAGAACACTATTATTATCCTAACTAGCGACAATGGTCCTGTTGTAGACGACGGATATGACGACGAAGCTGTAGCACGTCTTGGTTCTCACAAACCTTCCGGCCCTCTACGCGGCAACAAGTATAGTTCATTTGAAGGCGGAACACGCGTTCCATTTATAGTAAGTTGGCCGCATGGGATAAATAAAGCCAAGGACTCTGAAGCGCTGGTTTCTCAAATAGACCTTTTCGCCTCGTTTGCCCAAATGCTAAATGCACGTCTTCCTAAGGGTTCATGTCCTGATAGTCGCAAACATTGGGATGCTCTTGTTGGAAAGGACAGCAAAGGATGCGAGTACGTAGTGGAACAAAACCTATGGAACGTTCTGTCAATCAGGACTAATGATTGGAAATACATAGAACCGAGCAATGGGGCTTCATACATGAAACTTACCGACATTGAAACTGGCAATAGTCCGCTACCACAATTATACGACATGAACCATGAAGGCGAGAAGGTAAACCTCGCAGAAGAACACCCCGATATAGTTGAGAATCTTAAAGGAATACTGAAGGGGGAGAGGGAGAAGTAAACATTCAAATAAATTTGTTATTACGGCCTTATCAGCTTACGCTCTGCAAAAAAATACACTTTTTTCGCGCTCACCTAATCGTTTATTTGGTATTTTTCTCATTTAATCGTACCTTTGCAAAGCAAAAGTCATGATGCCATGAAAGAGTACGAAATTCGCACACGTGTGAATGTGCTTGTAGAAGAGGACATGAGCGCTTTAGACCAAGAACTGGTAGAAGCTGCCAAAAAGGCCACAGAAAGCAGTTATTCCCCCTACAGCCATTTCCAAGTGGGCGTTGCCTTGCGCCTATACTGCGGCGAGATCATCACGGGCAGCAATCAGGAGAATGCAGCATACCCAGTGGGGTGTTGTGCAGAACGGACTGCGCTATTCTGGTGCGGAGCCAATAGGCCAGGTGAGGTGATAAAAACCATTGCCATAGCGGCACAGACAGGAGGACGCTTTACAAAAGACCCGATTGCGCCATGCGGAATGTGCAGACAGGCTTTGCTGGAGGTGGAGCATAAACAGGGTTCACCAATAACAGTATTACTCTATGGTGAAGAAGGGACGCATTGCATAGAAAGCATACAGGCCTTGATGCCTCTCACCTTCAATGCCGAAAGCATGGATATAGACTAAACGAGAAAAATGATTACACTAAGCAATATAGCCGTTCAATTCGGCAAGAGAGTCCTTTATAAGGACGTGAACATGAAGTTCACAAGCGGAAATATCTACGGAGTTATCGGTGCAAACGGCGCCGGCAAGTCTACTCTGTTGAAGGCCATCAGTGGCGAGTTGGAACCAACCAAGGGTACTGTGGAACTAGGCCCCGGAGAACGTTTGTCCGTTCTGTCACAGGACCACTTCCAGTACGACCATGAAACCGTACTGAACACCGTGCTCATGGGACACACCACCATGTGGGAAGTGATGAAGGAGCGCGAAGCCCTGTACAGCAAGGCAGACTTTACAGATGAGGATGGTATCCGTGTAGCAGAACTAGAAGACAAGTTTGCTGAGATGGGCGGTTACACAGCAGAAAGCGATGCTGGTAGCCTATTGTCTGGTTTGGGTATCAAGGAAGCTTTGCATCATCAGTTGATGGGCGAGCTCTCCGGTAAAGAAAAAGTCCGTGTGATGCTTGCAAAAGCACTTTTCGGCAACCCCGACAATCTGTTGCTTGACGAGCCCACCAACGACCTTGACTTGGAAACAGTACAGTGGTTGGAGCAATATCTGAGTGAATTTGAGCATACCGTATTGGTTGTTAGCCACGACCGTCACTTCCTGGACAGCGTCTGCACACACACCGTAGACATCGACTTTGGCAAGGTAACAATGTTTGCCGGCAACTATAGCTTCTGGTACGAGTCAAGCCAATTGGCTTTGCGTCAGGCACAAAACCAGAAGGCCAAGGCCGAGGAGAAGAAGAAGGAGTTGGAGGAGTTTATCCGTCGCTTCAGCGCCAATGTGGCAAAGTCAAAGCAGACAACAAGCCGCAAGAAGATGCTGGAGAAACTCAATGTGGACGAAATTCGCCCCTCTACTCGCAAATACCCAGGCATCATCTTCCAGATGGAGCGCGAACCAGGCAACCAGATTTTGGAAGTCAAAGATCTCAAGGCTACTATGGAAGATGGCACAGTATTGTTCGACAATGTTAGCTTCAACATAGAAAAAGGCGAAAAGGTGGTATTCCTGAGTCACGACCCTCGTGCCATGACCGCATTGTTCGAAATAATCAATGGCAACCGCGAAGCACAGGCTGGTACATATAACTGGGGTGTTACCATCACAACCGCATACCTACCTGTTGACAACACCGAATTCTTCCAGTCCGAATTGAATCTTGTGGACTGGCTCAGTCAGTATGGCGAGGGTAACGAGGTATACTTCAAAGGATTCCTTGGACGCATGCTCTTCTCTGGTGAGGAAGTTCTTAAGAAGGTCAACGTACTCTCTGGTGGAGAAAAGATGCGTTGTATGATAGCACGCATGCAGCTGAAGAACGCCAACTGCTTGATTCTGGACACTCCCACCAACCATCTGGACTTGGAGAGCATTCAGGCATTCAATAACAATTTGAAGCAGTACAAAGGCAATGTACTCTTTGCTAGCCACGACCACGAGTTTATTCAGACCGTAGCAAACCGCATCATTGAACTCACCCCAACTGGTACAATCGACAAACTAATGGACTACGACGACTACATTGCAAACGACCAGATAAAAGAGTTGAAAGCCAAGATGTACGAACAATAACTGACAGAACTACACATTATATATAATATATAAGTGACCTAATGACATAAAACGTGCCAAAATGACAATGGCACGTTTTATGCAATATAATAGGCAGAACTAAAATCCAACAAGACAACACATGGCAACAGAAGAAAAAATCAATAACGACGAGCAGATTCAGGAGGAAGTAAACGTAGGCCAGAATGAAGAAACTCTCCAGCAAACAGAAGCAGAAATCAATGAACAGGAAGAGAGTCCAGAGGTTAAAGTTGATCCACTGGAGGCTGCCCATATAGAGATAGCAGAATTGAAAAAGCAAATCCTTTACAAGGTTGCAGAATTCGACAACTACCGCAAACGCGTAATCAAGGAGAAGGCAGACCTTATTCTGAACGGAGGAGAAAAAGTAATTACTGCCATACTGCCCATAATGGATGATATGGAACGTGCATTGGAGCAAATGCGCAAGACAGAAGATGTTCAGGCCATAGTGGAAGGCGTTGAACTGATACAAAAAAAGTTCATGGGCATCCTTGAAAAGCAAGGTGTTAAACCAATAGAGACAAAGGAAGCTGACTTTGACGTAGAAATACACGAGGCTGTAGCTCAATTCCCAGCACCCACACCAGAAATGAAGAACAAGGTGGTGGACTGCACATTGAAGGGCTACAAATTGAACGAAAAGGTCATCCGACATGCCCAAGTTGTCGTTGGCATTTAATTGAAGACCATAACGTACTACCATAAATAAAGGAAGAACATGGCAGATAAGAGAGATTACTACGAGGTGCTTGGAGTACAGAAGGGCGCTTCGGAAGACGAGATAAAGAAAGCCTATAAAAAAATGGCCATCAAGTATCACCCCGACCGAAATCCGGGTGACAAAGAAGCCGAGGAAAAATTCAAGGAGGCAGCCGAAGCGTATGACGTTCTTCGCGACCCAGACAAACGTGCTAGATATGACCAGTTCGGACATGCAGGCATGGGTGGTGCTGGAGGTTTTGGAGGCCAGGGCTTTGACATGAACGACATCTTCTCCATGTTCGGTGACATCTTCGGCGGTCACATGGGTGGCGGAGGCGGCTTCGGTGGTTTCGGTGGTTTTGGTGGTTTCGGTGGAGGAGGAAGCCGTGGCGCACAGAAACACCAAGGCAGCGACTTACGCTTGAAAGTAAAACTCACATTGGAAGAAGTTGCCAAAGGTACAACAAAGAAGTTCAAGGTAAAGAAGGACGTCACTTGCTCACACTGCCATGGTTCTGGTTCTCAAGATGGCAAAACAGAATCCTGCAGCACATGCCACGGCACAGGCTACATAACGCGTAATGTAAACACTATGTTCGGACGCATGCAACAGCAAAGCGCTTGTAATGTCTGTGGAGGCAAGGGAACAACCATCAAGAACAAATGCCAACATTGTTCAGGCACTGGTGTCGTAAACGGCGAAGAAGTGGTAGAAGTACAAATACCGGCTGGAGTACAGGATGGCATGATACTGACAGTACAAGGCAAAGGTAATGCCGGACAGAACAACGGTTATGCTGGCGACATCCAAGTTTACGTTGAAGTTGAACAGCATAGCGAATTGAGCCGTCGTGACAACGATCTAGTATACAACCTACTTCTGGATCTCCCAACTGCAGTTCTTGGCGGTCCAGCCGAGATACCGACAATAGATGGACGTGTAAAGATTAAAATCGAGCCTGGCACACAACCTGGTAAGACAGTCCGACTTCGCGGTAAAGGATTACCAGCATTACAAGGATATGGTTATGGGTATGGCGACTTGATAGTAAATATATCCATATACATACCAGAAACACTAACTAAGGAAGAACACGAGGCATTCGAAAAGATGAAGGGTAGTGATAGCTTCATGCCTTCGCAGAGTACCAAAAACTCTTTCTTCCAAAAGTTCAAGAACCTATTTAGCTAAACACACATAAAACGTTGTATAGTAGTCACTTTTAATTATGACATATAACGAAGCAACAGAATACCTGTTCACCTCAGCCCCGTTGTTCCAGAACATCGGGGCTGGCGCATATAAGGAAGGATTAGGCAACACCGAAGCCCTGGATTCTCACTTCGGTCATCCGCACACCAAATACCAAGCCATCCATGTAGCAGGCACCAACGGCAAAGGAAGCGTAAGCCACACACTGGCCGCCATACTACAAAGTGCAGGATACAAGGTTGGCTTATACACAAGTCCGCATTTAGTAGACTTCCGCGAACGTATACGTGTGAATGGCAAAATGATTCCAAAAGACAGGGTTGTTCGCTTCGTTATGGAAGAGAGGAATTTCTTTGAACCCCTCCATCCTTCTTTCTTTGAACTTGCAACAGCTCTGGCATTCAAGTATTTTGAAGAAGCTAAAGTTGACATTGCTGTAATAGAAACAGGACTCGGAGGACGTCTGGATTGTACAAACATCATAAAACCAATACTGTCCATCATTACGAACATCAGTTTTGATCATGTTCAATTTCTTGGAAACACGTTAGAAGCAATAGCAAAAGAAAAAGCAGGAATAATAAAGCCTGAGATTCCTGTAGTAATAGGAGAAACCGGAAACAACACTGAAGTTCGCCAAATATTTGTCCAAAAGGCAAAGGACATGCACTCCCCTATATTATTTGCCGACGAGCTATGCCATCCTAAAGTTCAGACCCAATTGAAAGGACGTTGTCAGGAGAAAAACACACAGACCATCCTTACTGCTCTGGATTTCCTTCGAGGTATTGATACTCAAAAATCATTCAGTAAAACTCTGAATATAAACAACGTAGACATCAGCAATGGTTTTTTACACGTATGCGATTTAACCGGACTCATGGGACGTTGGCAGACACTTTCCGACAAGCCGCTCACCATATGCGATACTGGCCATAATGTCGGTGGATGGGAATACCTCAGCAAACAACTGGAAGAGACTCCGGGGAGACTCCATGTCGTTATTGGTATGGTCGGCGACAAAGACGTACGAAAAGTAGTAAACATATTACCCAAAAACGCCAAATACTTTTTTACTCAAGCAAGCGTGAAGCGAGCAATGCCGGTCACAGAGTTTGCAGCAATTGCAAAGGAAGCCGGCCTTGAAGGTAACATATACAGCAATGTCGCAGAAGCATATAAAGAAGCAAAACAAACAGCGTCAGAAAACGACACAATTTTCATTGGAGGAAGTACCTTCATCGTTGCCGACATGTTAGAGAGCATTTCTACAGACTAAAGAAACAGCCTTTGTACCGTAAAGTATAACTTTTTCCATTTGTAAGTATTGGAGGTATTGGGATTATTTTGTATATTTGCATCGAAAGAATACACTCTAAATACTAATCCCAATGGAGAACAAGTTAATTTCCGGCCTGAAGCGCGAAGACTTTCAGGCCATGGTACAGGGCAAGGAAACTGACCTGTACACTCTGACCAATGCTCAGGGCATGGAAGTAAGCATAACAAATTACGGTGGCTCTCTGGTGTCCATCATGGTTCCAGACAGAGATGGCAAGATGGCCAACGTTATTCAGGGACACGACTGCATTCAGGATTGCCTGAGTAGTCCTGAGCCTTTTCTTTCCACTCTCGTAGGTAGATATGGCAATCGTATTTGCCGCGGTAAGTTCACCATGAACGGCAAAGAGTATAGCCTTGCTATCAACAATGGTCCCAACCACCTACACGGTGGTCCCACAGGTTGCCATGCACGTGTATGGGATGCTGAGCAGTTGAATAACCAAGAATTGGTATTGCGTTACACCTTCGCCTACTACGAAGAAGGTTTTCCTGGAGAGGTAAAGATGACCGTAAAGTACTCTCTTACCAATGATAATGAGTTGGTTATCGACTATCGTGGCACTACCAACAAGAAGACTGTAGTGAATATGACCAGTCACGGTTTCTTTTCATTAACTGGCATAGGCACTCCTACCCCATCACAATTGGATACAATCCTAACCATCAATGCGGATTTCTACATTCCCATTGACGAAAACAGCATTCCCACAGGCGAAGTACGCAAGGTTGAAGGCACACCATTCGACTTCCGCACACCAAAGCCAGTTGGTCGCGATATCGCTGCCGATGACGAACAGATAAAGAATGGTACCGGCTACGATCATTGCTACGTTCTCAACAAGCACGAACCTGGAGAACTGACACTGGCCGCCTCTATGGTAGAACCCTCTACTGGTCGCACAATGGAATGTTGGACCACCGAGCCTGGTGTTCAATTCTATAGCGACAACTGGGCAGACGGCTACAAGGGTCAGCATGGAGCTACCTTTGGAAAGCATTCCGGCCTTTGTTTTGAGGCACAGCATTTCCCTGATTCTCCCAATCGTGCCCACTTCCCCAGCACACAGTTGAAACCCGGAGACATCTATGTACAGAAGACCGTATACAAATTCGGCATTGACAAGTAAATTACACCAAGCCGCTCCTTCTTATACTAACAAAGAAGGGGTGGCTTTCATTGATTATAATCATCTATTTTATACTAACTTAAACAAACAAAATTAAAGTAATGGCTCAAAAAACAAAACAATGGGGTGCGATTATCGTGATGATTGCGCTGTTTGCTATGATTGCCTTTGTGACCAACTTGTGTTCACCCATGGCAGTTATCGTTAAGAACGACTTTGCTGTTAGCAACGTATTGGCACAGATTGGTAACTATGGTAACTTTATCGCTTACCTTATTATCAGTATTCCTGCTGGTATCATCATTGCGAAGATCGGTTACAAGAAGACTGCTCTTCTCGGTCTTGCAATCGGTATTGCTGGTATTCTTATCCAGTGGCTCAGTGGCTCTGTAGCTAGAGACTATGCATTCCTGGTGTACCTTATCGGTGCGTTCATCAGCGGTTGCACAATGGCAATCTTGAACTGTGTTGTAAACCCCATGCTCAACCTACTTGGTGGTGGCGGTAATGAAGGCAACCAGCTTATCCAGACTGGTGGTGTATTCAATAGCGCTGCTGCTGTTGCCGTTTACATCCTTATGGGTGCTCTTATCGGTGACGTCAGCAAGGCACACATTGCAGATGCCACTCCTGCTTTGATGATAGCACTGGGTATCTTCGTCCTCGCATTCATTGTAATCCTGTTCACCAAGATTGAAGAGCCCGAACAGGCTCCTGTTGATACATCTTTGATTAAGGGTGCAATGAGCTATCGTCACTTCGTACTCGGCGTTCTTGGTATCGGTATGTACATGGGTATTGAGGTTGGTGTTCCCAACTATGCAAACCTGTACATGATTGACTTGGGTATTCCCGCATCTGTTGCTGGTCAGCTTGTAGCAGTATACTGGTTCATGATGCTGATTGGTCGTTTCGTAGGTGCTTCTATTGGCAGCAAGGTATCTAGTCGCGCTATGATTACCGTAGTAGCAACTGCATCTTTGCTGCTCGTTCTCTTCGGCATGTTCGCTCCATCAACATGGACTGTTGATGTTCCTGGTGTAGACTGGGCCAACCTGAGCATGATCACTCAGAATGTACCCGTTGGCGTATTTGCATTCCTGCTCGTAGGTCTCTGCACATCAGTTATGTGGGGTGGCATCTTCAACATGGCCGTAGAGGGTCTTGGCAAGTACACTGCTATCGCTTCAGGTATCTTCATGACCATGGTATTCTTCTGTGCTGTAATGATGGCCGTTCAGGGTTACGTTGCAGACCTCTTCGGCTACATCAACTCTTACTGGGTAGTAGTAATCTGTGCTGCTTACGTTCTGTTCTACGCTCAGATTGGTAGCCGCACATCAAAGAACTAAATCTGTCTATTCACAATATTATAAACCTATTCCCCTCCTGCAATGCTGGAGGGGAAACACAAACAACCTAATATAATTATGAGACTTACAATTGATGACGTAAGAAGTCGCTTCATCAAGCACTTCGATGGTACCACTGGCAGTGTATATGCATCTCCCGGCCGTATCAACCTAATCGGTGAGCACACTGACTACAATAACGGTTTCGTATTCCCCGGTGCTGTACAGCAGGGTATGATTGCAGAAATCAAGCCCAATGGCACTCGCAACGTTAATGCATACTCTATTGACCTTAAGGACAAGGTTACTTTCAGCCTTGACGATCCCGAAGGCCCCAAGGCAACTTGGGCACGCTACATTTACGGTGTTTGCCGCGAGATGATGGCTTTGGGCGTACCCGTTGAAGGTTTCAACACTGCATTCGCTGGTGATGTGCCCCTGGGTGCTGGTATGAGTTCTTCTGCTGCTTTGGAGAGCACCTTCGCTTTCGCATGTAACGACCTTTGGGGCGACAACAAGATCGAGAAGATGGAGTTGGCACGTGTAGGTCAGCGCACCGAGCACAAATACATCGGTTGCAACTGCGGTATTATGGACCAGTTTGCCAGCGTACATGGCAAGGCAGGCAGTCTGATGCGTCTTGACTGCCGTAGCGGCGAATTTGCATACTTCCCCTGGAATCCCGAAGGATACAAGTTGGTATTGGTCAACAGCTGTGTAAAGCACGAGTTGGCAGGAAGCCCCTACAACGAGCGTCGTCTTTCTTGCGAGCGTGTAGCTGCAGTCATCAACAAGCACCATCCCGAGGTAGAAACCTTGCGTGATGCAAATATGGCTCTTCTGGACGAGGTTAAGGCTGAGGTTAGCGAAGAGGACTACAAGAGAGCACGCTACGTCATCGGTGAGGTTGACCGCGTATTGGCAGTCTGCGACGCTCTGGAGCGCGGCGACTACGAAACCGTAGGCCAGAAGATGTACGAGACCCACTATGGCTTGAGCCAGGAGTACGAGGTATCTTGCGAGGAGCTTGACTTCCTGAACGAGATTGCCAAGGAAGAGGGTGTTACAGGTAGCCGCATCATGGGCGGTGGCTTTGGTGGCTGTACAATCAACCTGGTTGCCAACGAGCTGTATGACAACTTCGTGAAGGTTGTCAAGGAGAAGTTCGCTGCCAAGTATGGTAAGGCTCCTATCGTTATCGATGTTGTTATCGGTGATGGTTCTCGCAAGCTTTGCTAATAATATTTAATATAATAAATAATGTTGCCCCAGTTTCCTCTGAAATTGGGGCAACTTTTTTTATTCATAAGACCTTAGGCACGGACAAGCAAGAGAAAACCACTTTATTTATCTATATTTAAGGTAAACTTGAATATTTTCTGCACTCAGCGTAAAAATATTCAAGCAAGCCTCATAATTCTTGCTCGTTTGTTTGTATATTTGTGCACAAAATAGTGACAACTATTAGTATCATTATCAACAAACAACAATAACACTATGTTAAAAGCCATTTGCAGTTTCATCTTTCACAAAGTAATGGGTTGGAAATCTTATGTCAGTGTCCCCTATTTCGACAAATGCATAATCTGTGTGGCTCCCCACACCAGCAATTTCGATCTCTTTATCGGCAAGCTTTTCATAACAGCTGTTGGGAGAAAGTCAGGCTTCGTAATGAAGAAAGAATGGTTTGTCGGTCCTCTTGATTACATATTCCGTAATTGGATGGGCGGCATTCCCGTAAACAGAGGACAAGGCACGGCACTGATCACAGAACTCATAGATATTGCCAACGAGAGTGAAACTTTCCGTCTTGCGCTTACTCCCGAAGGAACAAGAAAAGCAAATCCCAAATGGCATCTTGGTTTTTACGTCATTGCATCCAAGGCCAACCTTCCCATCGTGCTTATGGGTATGGATTATAAGAAAAAGGAGATTCGCATGGAGAAGTATGTCATGCCATCCAACGACCGAAAGGCGGATTTACGCGAAATCTATTCATACTTCGAAGGGTATCAAGGACGCCATCCAGATAATTTCATCGTACCCAAGATTTAAATTGCAATACAGGCAGACAGGCAACACAATATACCTGTCTGTATACCCATTTGTATAATATCACACCTTTAAGACATAAAAGTGTAATTTATACGATTAAATACAAAATATTATTTGTATCTTTGCGCAAGAATATAGTATTCCCAGTATATAAATGACAAATAAGTACTACGCCAACGAACCAAGATTCCACGTTGCGGTGGACTGCATCATCTTCGGCTTTGAAGAGGGCAAACTGCAGGTCCTGTTCCAACACCGCACTATAGAACCTTTCAATGGGGAACTGACACCAATGGGCGGTTTTGTGCAAGAGAACGAGACTCTGGACGAAGCAGCGTACCGTGTACTTACGGAACGTACGGGAATACAGGACCTGTTTCTGGAACAATTGGAAGCCTTTGGCGACATAAACCGAGACCCAGGCGGACGTGTCATAAGCGTGGCATACTACGCTCTGCTGGACAAAGCAAACTACGACAACCAACTATTGGAGAAATTCAACTGCAAGTGGGTAGACACCGACGACCTTCCAACACTTCACTTTGACCACATGAAGATGATGAAGAAGGCAAAGGGCAGACTGCAGGACAAGATTGGATACACTCCCATAGCACTTAAGCTCCTGCCCGAGGAATTCACTATGAGCCAGATTCAAAAACTCTACGAAGCCATATTGGACGAAAAACTGGACAAGCGCAATTTCCGCAAGAAGGTATGCGAAATGCCCTACTTCGTAAAAACAGGCAAGATAGACAAAAGTTGCAGTAAGCGCGGAGCAGCCATCTACAAGTTCGATTACAACATGTATCAAGAACACAAGGACTTCCATCTGTAACCCAATTTACTGAAACATTCAAACAGACCGACGAAATTCAACAAAAAATATACTATGCATTCCATTGAAACTCTTAACAAGGCAGCAGACAACATCCGCATCCTGTCTGCAGCAATGGTAGAGAAAGCCAAGAGCGGCCATCCTGGAGGTGCTATGGGTGGTGCAGATTTCATCTCTGTACTCTATAGCGAGTATTTGAACTACGATCCAGAGAATCCTTTGTGGGAAGGTCGCGACCGTTTCTTCCTTGACCCCGGCCACATGTCGCCCATGCTGTATGCACAGCTCACCATGACCGGACACTTCACTATGGATGAACTGAAGCAGTTGCGCCAGTGGGGCTCTCCCACCCCCGGACATCCCGAACTCAACTATGCCCGTGGCATAGAAAATAGTTCAGGTCCTCTGGGTCAGGGCCACACCTATGCAGTAGGTGCAGCTGTTGCCGCCAAGTGTCTTTATGCACGCACCGGCAATCCCACTTTCCAGAAGGAAACCATCTATGCCTATATTTCTGATGGTGGCATTCAGGAGGAAATCTCACAAGGTGCTGCCCGTATGGCAGGCACATTGGGTCTTGACAACTTGGTGATGTTCTACGATGCCAACGACATTCAGTTGTCAACAGAGACCAGCGTGGTAACCAACGAGGACACCGCAGCCAAATACATTGCACTCGGTTGGAATGTACTGAGCATTGATGGCAATAGCGTGGTGGAAATACGCAAGGCGCTGGATGCAGCAAAGAACAGAAACGGCAAGCCCACCCTCATCATCGGTCATTGTGTTATGGGCAAGGGTGCACTCAAGGCTGACGGTAGTAGCTACGAGCGCAA
>JAEIGA010013416.1_pt1 | contig 12470 bp, 10 predicted proteins | sample 9270691 | NCBI WGS metagenome assembly JAEIGA01 (sample SAMN17057246, study PRJNA624740) | gut metagenome | biome: biome; isolation source: fecal sample | host: Bos grunniens | place: China: Xizang | collected 2019
TGTTTTTTCTTTTTTCAAAGGCGCATAGCGGGCTATGTAACTGCGAAAAAGGGAAAAACAGGCAAAAAAGGGCATAAAAAGACAAGTACTTCTTGCGGACAATGTAAATAATATTTTTGAAAGAAATTCAAACAGCTTCTAAATACAAAATAGTATTACATACTCTATTGACCTGTCATCTCGAGCGCATGCGAGAGATCTCAAAAAAGACAACGCTTAAAGAGATTTCTCCTCCGCAGTCGTCGAAATGACAAATCAATGCTGTGTGTAATGACAATGAATAGTACATTTAAACAATAATACAATGCTTACACTCGACAAAATCTATCACGCATCGTACGTCCTCAAGGATGTGGTACGCCGCACAGAGCTCATTCCGGCTCCCTATTTGAACAAGAAGGGTAACGTATTCCTCAAGCCCGAGAACTTGCAGTTGACCGGTTCGTTCAAGGTTCGTGGTTCATACTACAAGATTTCACAGCTCTCGGCCGAGGAGAAGGCAAAGGGCGTTATCGCATGCTCGGCAGGTAACCATGCTCAAGGCGTTGCGTTGGCAGCAACAAGAAATGGAATCAAATCGACCATCTGCCTCCCCGACTGTGCTCCAATCTCTAAGGTTGAGGCAACAAGAGGATACGGTGCAGAGATTTGCCTTGTAGAAGGTGTATATGACGATGCCTACAAGCGTGCAATTGAGTTGCGTGACGAGATGGGCTATACATTCATCCACCCATTCGACGACATCGACGTAATTGCAGGTCAGGGTACAATCGGCCTTGAGCTCATCGACCAGATGAAGGATGTAGAGGTTGTTGTTGTGCCCATTGGTGGCGGTGGCCTCATCTCGGGTGTTGCATTTGCTTTGAAATCATTGAACCCAAACATCAAGGTATATGGTGTTCAGGCTGCCGGTGCTCCAAGCATGAAGAACTCTGTTGAGCACAAGCAGATTGAGCGTCTTGACTCTGTTTCGACAATTGCCGACGGTATTGCAGTGAAGCAGCCGGGTGAGAACACATTCAACTTCTGCAGCAAATATGTTGACGGCATTGTAACCGTAACAGACGATGAGGTTTCATCGGCTATCCTCTCAATGCTCGAGCACCAGAAAATCATCACCGAGGGTGCAGGCGCTGTTGCAGCTGCAGCTGTAATGTTCGATAAGGTCCCTGTTGAGGGCAAGAACGTAATCTGTGTTGTATCGGGTGGTAACATTGACGTGAACATCCTTGACCGTGTCATCAAGCGTGGTCTCTTCACATCGGGCCGCTCAGCACTCCTCAAGGTTGAGCTCCTTGACAAACCGGGCCAGCTGGTACAGGTATCAAAGATTATCGCCGACCTTGGCGGTAACGTGATTGGTGTGCACCACGAGCGTACAAACGCCAACACAGGCGTTACAGGTTGCTGGATACGCATAGACCTTGAGACACGCAACTTCGAGCACATCAGCAAGATCAAAGCAGCGTTGATTGATGCCGGTTTCAGAATTTTGGATTAAGAAACTGCTTTAAATTCATTTAGCGATTATTCTAACTCTTAAAAATATAAAACTATGTTGAAGAAAGTTTATACAAGCAACGCACCCGAGGCCATCGGTCCATACTCACAGGCTATAATCTGTGGCAATATGTTGTTCACATCGGGTCAGGTACCCATCAACCCTGCAACAGGCAATGTTGAGGCCGAGGGCATTACAGACCAGGCAACACAGGTAATGAAGAACCTTGCAGCTGTCCTCGAGGAGGCCGGCACCACATTTGACAAGGTTGTAAAGACAACTTGTTTCCTTGCCGACATGAACGACTTCGCTGCATTCAACGCAGTATATGCCGAGTATTTCACAAGCAAGCCTGCACGCTCATGTGTTGCTGTGAAGACACTCCCAAAGAATGTACTTTGCGAGGTTGAGGTAATTGCCGAAATCTAAGAACAAAGTTCTTAGCGGAACCATAAAAAGCCTTTGCCAGATGGCAAAGGCTTTTTATATACCCCGATATGTCAATTTCTCATTTTTATTTACTATCTTCGCAGAAAAGTACAGAACAACATATGACTAATGTAATTGATGTTGCTAAGAAATGCTTCCAGGACGAAGCCGAAGCTATTTTGAATCTGATACCCAAATTGGATGAGAATTTCACAAAGGCCATTGAACTTATCATTGAAAGCAAAGGCAAGTTCATTGTAACCGGCGTAGGCAAATCGGGACATATCGGTGCAAAGATTGCATCTACAATGGCAAGCACCGGCACACCGGCATTCTTTGTAAACCCACTTGACGCATTCCATGGCGACTTGGGTATGATTGGCGAAGGCGATGTCGTGTTGGCAATTTCCAATTCCGGACAGACCGATGAGCTTCTGCGTTTCATTCCATTGCTTAAAGAGAGGAACATCCCCATCATATCAATGTCGGGTAACCCGGCATCACTGCTTGCCAAATACTCAGACTGCCACCTTAATGTGGCTGTAGAGAGAGAGGCCTGCCCTCTAAACCTTGCCCCCACATCATCCACAACAGCGACACTCGCCATGGGCGATGCCATTGCCTGTGCACTGATGACCGTACGCAATTTCCAGGCAAAGGACTTTGCACAGTTCCACCCCGGTGGCTCACTCGGCCGTCGTCTGCTTGCGAGAGTCAAGGACTATATGATAAACGACAACCTCCCCATTGTCACACGCGAATCAAAGATCAGCGATACATTGATACAGATTAGCCGCACAAAGATGGGTATTGCAGTGGTCGTCGAGAACGACGAGATACTTGGTGTCGTTACCGACGGTGACATACGCCGTACAATGCAACGCGACCAGGACCGCTTCTTCCAGCTCACAGTCAAGGACCTGATGAACACCAATCCAAAGCTCATCAAGGAAGACGCAAAATTGTCACAGGCCGAGGAAATCATGCGCAACCACAACATCAAGTCGCTCATTGTCATCAATGACGAGAAGAAACTTGTCGGTGTCATTGATGCCTTCAGTTGCCTTTAAATACAAAGACAATGAAAGTTGTAGCATTTGTACCCATAAGGCTCAACAGCAAAAGAGTTGTCGGCAAGAACCTAAAGATTCTTGGCGAAAAGCCACTCATGCAATATATCCTTGAAACACTTGTAAAAGTAAACAACATTGACGAGGTATATGTATATTGCAGCAGCGAGGAGGTAATCCCCTACTTGCCACAGGGCGTAAAATTCCTTAAACGCAGCACAGCGCTCGATGGTGACGAGACACTTGGCAAAGAGATATATGAGGCTTTTGTAAACGATATAGATGCCGATGTATATATGCTGGCACACACCACATCACCATTCATAAAGGCCACAACAATTGAGAATGCCATTGACAAGGTTGTAAGCGGCGGCCACGATTCATCGTTCAGCGCACAGAAGATACAGACCTTCACTTGGTACAACGGCAAGCCGCTCAATTACTGTCTGAAGGAGATTCCACGCACCCAGACCATTGAGCCTGTATATGTCGAGACCAGTGCGTTCTACATATTCCGCCGCGAGGTATGGACCGAGCTTGGCCAACGAATAGGCAACACACCGCACATGGCAATCATAGACCAGATTGAGGGAATTGACATTGACTACCCCGAGGACTTTGAATTTGCCAGCAAGGTTGTCGGAATGTAATCTTCACAAAGCATTCAAACGGCAGAGCTCAAGTTCCTCAAAGCCCTCGGCACACGGTTCACAATGTTATCGGATTGAATTACAAACTCTAAAAACTTATATTATGGAAAAGGATAATGAGAAGAAATGCTGGTGGAAAAAGAGCATTGCATACAGCATTGCCATCATTGCAGGTTTGGCAATTTTAGGCTATTTTGTTTCAGGTGGACTCAAGAGTGTTGCCGATGGTCTCAAAAGCATTGCCTATCAGGACCAGTATGTAACAGTCAAGGGACTTGCCGAGCGCGAAGTCAAGGCAAACAAAGTTGTGTGGCCACTACCCTACAAGTGCGTCAGCAATGACTTGCAGCAACTGAACAAGGAGATAAAGCGTTACGCCGATGTTATAACACAATTCCTTAACGGAAACGGTATAACAGAGAGCGAGATTATCATATCGGCCCCGACAGTCACTGACCGCTACGCACAAAGTTATATTCCCGAGGACATTAAATACCGTTACCAGGCCGAGGCTGTAATCACCGTGACATCATCACAGGTTGAAAAGGTCATTGAGCTAATCAAACAACAGACAACATTGCTCGAGCAAGGAATTATCATTGGTACAGAATATGGTTACGAGCCCAGCTACGAGTTCACCGACCTCAATAGCATAAAACCGGAAATGGTTGAAGAGGCAACACGCAACGCCCGTGCCGTTGCACAGAAATTTGCCGATGACTCGGACTGCCAGCTCGGCAATATAAGACAGGCAACACAAGGACAGTTCAGTATCTCCAGCGACGAGACAACACCTCAGATAAAGCAAATCAGGGTTGTCACAACAGTAAAATACTCGCTAAACTAATATAACGAGAAATACAGAACACAACAAAAAGCATGCTGACCGGTATTACCCGTCAGCATGCTTTTTGTGTAAGAAAATCCGTTCATAACTTATTTCTTTTTCTTCAATCCCTTATATATAACAAAGCCGACAGCCAGCACAGCCAAAGCCACAAATACAAGACCAATAGTTCCGCTATGTTCCTTGACTGCCGCCATAACAGCCTCTTCGCTATCCATTCCCGGAACATACTTCATGTAGTAACCCAGAAATGCAAGAACGATGTTCCAAGCTCCGGCGCCAAGTGCTGTGAACAAAAGGAAACGGGGCATCTTCATTCGTACAAGACCTGCGGGGATAGAGATGAGCTGACGAACTGCAGGTACCAGGCGTCCAAAGAATGTAGACACAGCACCATGCTTTTCAAAATATTCCTCGGCATGTTTCACCTTGTCTTCATCGATGAGACACATATGGCCGAAACGGCTGCGTGCGAAACGGTAGATAATTGGCCTGCCAAGCCACAAAGCAAGGTAATAGTTCACAAGCGCACCGATAATAGCACCCAAAGTAGCAAATATTACAACAAGCACCACATTCATATCGCCCGATGTAGCCGCCTTCCATGCAGCCGGTGGCACGACAGCCTCAGAGGGGAATGGAATGAAAGAACTCTCTATTGCCATGAACAGTGTCACTGTTCCATAATTCAGGTGTTCAAGGCAGAAACCAATCAACTTCTCCATTGCAGTCTTTTCAGGCACAGCGGCTATAGCCTGCTGTTTTGCAGCAACAGTATCGGCCGGAGCAGGTGACACCGGAGCAGGTAAATTGTCTGTTGCATCATTTCCTACTACATTTTCAGTGTTCTCCAAGTTGGCATTGACATCAACCACATCTCCCTGTGCAAAAACAGGAGAAGAGGCAAAGAAGAACACCAACATTGCAACAAGTGCGAATAATCTTTTCATCGTGATTATATTTTTTATATACAAATTTTATTCTTTACATTCTTGCATATAGCCGGCGAATAGCCTCACCAACCCACAACACCAAAGATGTTGATGCAATTATTACACCCCAACTCTCGGCACTCAACGGCACGACATTGAACATCTTGCCACCAAAAGTAACAATGAGGAACTGTCCCAGAACTATTACCAGGCACACAAGCAGGAAACTCTTGTTCTCCCACAATCCCTTGAATGCCGAAGAGCCTGAAAGATAGGCCTTGGCATTGAACATGTTCCAGAACTGCAGCATTACAAAGAATGTGAAGAACTCCGATTGGCTGTATGGTGTCAAGTTCCCATCGGACGACATCCACAAGAGCAATGCTACCTGCACGGCAACAAATATTGCACCGACGGCAAATATGCTGCGTGTCATAGACCTTGTAATTATGAAATCGCCATTTGCGCCACTCTTGCGCGGGCGGTCACTCATCACCTTCCAACTTGGAGAGAGCGAAGCAAGTGCACCGGCGGCAAAGGTATCCATGATAAGGTTAACCCACAGCATTTGGGTAATTGTCAGCGGCGATTCTGTTCCAATTATCGAACCAATCATGACGATGAGACATGCTGCAACATTTATGGTAAGCTGGAACAGCAGGAAACGCTGTATATTACGATAGAGCGAACGGCCCCACATTACAGCACTGGTTATACTGCTGAACGAATTGTCAATGATTGTAATATCACTTGCCTCCTTTGCCACAGATGTTCCGTCACCCATTGACAAGCCCACCTGTGCAGCCTTGAGCGCAGGTGCGTCATTTGTTCCGTCACCGGTAACAGCCACAACAGCATCCTGCTCCTGCAACAGACGCACAAGACGCTGCTTGTCCATCGGACGCGCGCGGCACATAATCTTCAGACCCATGACACGCTTTGCAGCCTCATCATCACTCAAAGCTTCGAATTCAGGACCTGTTATGATTGCCGCATCGGGTGTTGTGCTGTCACAGATACCGATTTGACGACCAATCTCACGCGCTGTGCCCGATGTGTCACCTGTAACAATCTTTACATCGACACCGGCCTCGAGACAACATTTCACAGCCTCGGGGACATCGGCACGGACGGGATCCGATATTGCCACGAAACCAAGGAAGGTGAGGTCTGTACCGCTCAAGCGGCCGTTTGCATATGGTTCAATATTGGCATCATCATCAAGTATCTGATAGGCAAAGCCCAATGTACGCATTGCCATGCTCTGGTATTCGAGCAACTTTGCCTCAACAGCCGGACGCTGCTCGGCCGCACCCACGAATTCATTGCCAGGCATTTCCACACGCGCGCAGTTTGAAAGCACAATCTCGGGAGCACCCTTGACATAAAGCACATTCTTGCCCAACACGGCCGACTTTACAACCGTTGCCATATACTTGCGCTCTGTAGAGAATGTCAGGCGGCTGAGCACCTTAGCCTGCTCGCGCAAGGGAATGTAGTCAGCACCCTGCTTGTCGAGCCATAGAAGCAATGCAGCCTCGGTGGGGTTACCTATTGTTTTCACTTCACTACCCTCGCGGTTGAGGTTTGCTGTTGCATTCACGGCAATACCCTCTTTCACAAGCGCGCTGACAGTGTCATTGCCAAGCGACTGGTTATCGAGCGCAAAGAAATTGCTCTCATATACCTGCATCTTGTTCTGTGTGAGAGTACCAGTCTTGTCGGTACAGATTACCGTTGCTGCACCCATGGTCTCGCACGCATGCATCTTGCGCACAAGGTTGTTGGCCTTGAGCATACGGTTCATGCTGAGAGCGAGGCTCAATGTCACGGACATCGGCAAGCCCTCGGGGACAGAGACCACAATAAGTGTAACTGCAATCATGAAGTTATGCAGCATTGACGAGACAATATCCATTGTGGACATGTCGCCGCCCGAGAAGAATGTCTTGAACGACAACAAAAGGAATGTTATTCCGGCAGCAGCATATCCAAGTTTGCTGATGACACCGGCCAGTCTCTTGAGCTGCACCTGCAACGGGGTGTCTATGCCGTTCTCTATCTGCGCGCCCTGGTTCACCTTGCCATATTCGGTGGCATCGCCGACGAGTTCAACGCGCATGATACCGTTACCATCAACCACCGTAGTACTGCGCAGCACCTTGTTCGAGGGATAAGTAGCCTCATCGTCAAAATCGGCCTCGACGGTTGTCTTTGCAATCATGGGCTCGCCGGTGAGAGTCGACTCGTTTATCTGCAGCGACTGTGCCTGCAGCAGCACACCGTCGGCCGGCACCTCATCACCGGTATTCAGTATGACAATGTCACCTACAACAACCTCTTTGCGCGAGATTTCCTGCACCTTGCCGTCACGTTTCACAGTCACCATCACATCATCGTTGACACTGTTCAGCACCTCGAACGCCCTTGCAGCCTTTACCTCGAAGATGAAACCGATGCCGCTTGCAAGCACTATAGCAAAGAAGATACCTATCGGTTCAAGAAATGCCGAGAAACCGGCCTTCTCTGGCCCCCAGCAATGAACACATGAAATGACCATAGAGAGTACCCATGCAATGAGCAGTATGCGGATGATAGGATCCTCGAACTTCTCAAGAAACTTTTTCCACAACGACTCACGTGCCGGCGGAGTGAGTACATTCTCACCATACTTGCGGCGGCTCTCCTCAACTTGTTGCCCTGTCAGGCCCTGTATTTTCTCTTCAGACATTATTTCTATATTCTAAAATAATTACACCTTCAAAAAAGATTCGGTTTATTGGCACGCGCCTCGTCGAGCGAGCGCAACGGCGCTGCAGTTTTCTGCGCCGCAGCATCACGCAATGCCTGTTGTGTTTCCTTCAACGCCACCACAAAAACATCCTTGCGCCCGGCACCGCCAAGCAGCTCAGCTGCCACAACCACATTCTGCGAAACATCCTTCACATGCACCACCGCACCGTCATAGACAGGTGCAATCTTCAACGCCGTGTGTAACGGACTTGTAGTAGCACCGGCAATCATCACAGGAATATCAAGCCCGGCGGCCTTCAGTTCCTTGACAACAGTTATCATCTCCTCAAGCGACGGGGTTATCAGACCGCTAAGAGCCACAATATCCACCTGCATCTCAATTGCGGTTGCAACAATCACCTCGGGAGGCACCATGACGCCCAGGTCAATCACCTCATATCCGTTGCAACCCATCACAACGGTTGCAATGTTCTTGCCTATATCGTGTACATCACCCTTAACGGTAGCAACCAGCACCCTGCCTGCCGATTTCACATCATCACTCTTGGACTGTTCTATCAATGGTTGCAGCAGAGTAACAGCCTGTTTCATTGTACGGGCAGCCTTTACAACCTGGGGAAGGAACAGCTTGCCTTGCCCGAATAGTTCGCCCACATATCCCATTCCGTCCATGAGAGGACCACCTATGACATCAACTGCAGTATGGTACTTCTCCACAGCCTCAGCAATATCCACTTCCAGGAACTCACCAATACCCTTGAGCAACGCCCATTCAAGGCGCTTTTCTACAGGCTGTTCTCGCCAACTGTCATCTGCTGTCTGCTGTGCAGCCACGCTCTGCTCCTTCAGTTCACCGGCCATGGCAATGAGACGCTCTGTTGCATCGGGAGTGCGGTTAAGCACTACATCCTCAAGCACCTGGCGCAATGGCAATGGAATATCGTCATACTGGACCGCTGTCTGCGGATTCACAATGCCCATATCCATTCCGGCAGCAATGGCGTGATAGAGGAACACTGCGTGCAGTGCCTCGCGCACATAATTGTTGCCACGGAACGAGAATGAGAGATTGCTCACGCCACCGCTTACATGCGCACCGCCAAGGTTCTCCCTAATCCATGCACATGCGCGGATGAAATCGATACCGTATGCAGCATGTTCCTCGATACCCGTCGCCACAGCAAGGATATTAGGGTCAAAAATTATTTCATAGGGTTCAAAGCCTGCTTTCCTTGTCAACAGTTCAAAAGCCCTGCCGCAAACCTCAATCTTGCGTTCGTATGTGGTTGCCTGTCCCTGCTCGTCAAACGCCATGACAACAACCACAGCACCAAGGCGGCGTGCCTCAATGGCGCGTTCAACGAAGAGTTCCTCGCCCTCCTTGAGCGAAATTGAATTCACGACGGCGCGTCCCTGGATACACTTGAGGCCGGCACGGATGACATTCCAGTCGGACGAATCGACCATTATGGGCAAGCGTGCGATATCGGGCTCGCCGGCAAGCATGTTAAGGAAAGTTATCATCTCGCTCCCTGCATCCAGCAAGCCGTCATCCATATTTATATCTATCAGCTGAGCGCCATCCTCTACCTGTTTGCGGACAATGTCGAGCGCTTCACCATATTTCTTCTCATTTATCAGTCGCAGGAACTTGCGCGAACCTGCCACATTGCAGCGCTCGCCCACATTGATGAAGTTCATGCGGCTGTCGACCACCAGCGGTTCAAGACCCGAGAGCCACAGCTCACTTGGTTTTGCCACCGGGATGCGCGGCTGCACACCATCAACAAGAGACGGGAAAAGCGCTATGAACTCATCGGTTGTGCCACAGCAGCCACCAATGATATTCACCAGCCCCTCTTCGACATATTCGCGCACGATATCAGCCATCTCCTGTGGTGTCTGGTCATACTCACCAAGTTCATTGGGCAGGCCGGCATTGGGATATACACTTACATAGCATGGAGCAATCTCGCTCAGGCGTTTGAGGAATGGTTTCATCTCCCTTGCGCCAAAAGAACAGTTCAAGCCAACCGACAATAGGTTGCGGTTAGAGACCGATGCCATGAAAGCCTCTATTGTCTGGCCCGAGAGGATGCGTCCCTGCTTGTCGGCAATGGTGAAGGAGAGCATCACAGGAACATCGCGCCCGCTAGCGGCACATGCCTCATCGGCAGCATACAGCGCAGCCTTGGCATTGAGTGTATCGAAGATTGTCTCGCACAGCAGAGCATCCACCCCACCCTCTATAAGTGCAATCATCTGCTCGCGATAGGCATCGGCAAGCATGTCGAATGTTACATTCCTCAACGCCGAGTTCTCCACATCGGGGCTTATTGAGCAGGTGCGGCTTGTAGGGCCCACCGAGCCCACCACAAAGCGTGGTTTTTCCGGGGTCGAGAACTTATCGGCAAGTTCACGGGCCATTGCAGCTGCACTGCGGTTAATCTCGGCACACAAATGCTCACAGCCGTACTCGGCCTGCGATATGCGGTTGGCATTGAATGTCGATGTCTCAATGATATCGGCACCTGCATCAAGATAACGGGTATGTATCTCACGGATGACATCGGGGCGTGTGAGCACCAGGATGTCATTATTGCCCTTGAGTTGTTTTCCATGCCCCGCAAGTAGCGTACCACGGAAATCACTCTCGCCAAGCCCGTAGCGTTGCACCATTGTACCCATAGCACCGTCGAGCACCAATATTCTATCTTTTAAAGCCTCCTTTATTGTCATTGTAAAATTGTATCAGATGAAGAGTTTACCCCAATCAGTCGGGTATTAATAATAACATTTTACTCTACCCTCGCCTGCGAGGATAGAGCAAAATCATAATCCATTAAAAGTTCCGCCTAATGCGGTCCATCTCTCTCTTGTCGTCTCGTTCCTTTATGGATTCGCGTTTGTCATACTCGTGCTTGCCTCGTGCAAGTGCAATTACAAGCTTGGCAAGTCCCTTTTCGTTTATGAACAGCCTTGTGGGAACAATTGTAAAACCGGGGTTCTTCACCGCCTGCTGCAACTTGCGCAATTCCTTGCGGTCAAGCAACAGCTTGCGGTCACGGCGTGCCACATGGTTGTTGTAAGAGCCATAGAAATACTCGGCCACATGCATATTCTTCACCCACAGTTCATTGTTTATGAATGTGCAGTAGGTATCGACAAGGCTCGCCTTGGACTGCCTTATCGACTTTATCTCCGTTCCCGTCAACACGATACCGGCCGTGTAGGTCTCGGTAAAGATATAGTCGAACGAGGCACGCCTGTTTTTTATGTTTATATTTGATACTTTCTTTTCCATACAAATCCCTTACAGGAAACATATTCAATAGTCTCTTATATCATTGCCAGGAATCGCCCAGTCCTCGAGACGGCCGTTGTTCATGCGCTTTGCATATATCTTGGCCTGGATGCTATCAATTTCGGCAGGCAACAAAGCCTTCTCCTCGTCACTGAGGAAATCGGCAACATTCGAGATGTCGAATGTAAGCAGTGTCGCAATCTCGGTATCACTCTCCTTGGCATTGACAAACAGGTCAAATTCGACATATCCATCCTTCACTCCTCGCACAGTCATCGCAAACGAGGCATCCTCTTCCACACCCCTGTACTTTATGTTGATATTCTGCTTACCTTTCCATATCCAGGTCTTTGCCTCAAAATCATTGAAGAAATTCAGATACTGCAATCCGGTGACAGGAGTCACATATGCAGCTGTATCAACATCAACCGGCACAGACAAAGGACGCACAGGAACTCTCTTTATAATCCTGGTTATATTCCACTCGGGCGCCTTGCCGCTGTAGGCATCGTAATAGTAATGCAACATCAAAAACGCGCGGTCACCTGTCTCGAGATCATAACTGTCCATGTTGCGTATAAAGATTGTCGTGTCACCGAACTCAGGTTGCACTGTAGCCTTGTTCACGGTATACAATCCCTGATAGGTCCACTGCTCGGTGTAACTCATCTCGGCAGGACCGCATGACCACATAAGAAGAGCTGCCGTCAAGGCAGCAAATACACTATAAAGTTTTTTCATGGATTCGTGTTTTTTAAACAAATTCAACTGCGAAGATACAAACAAAACAGCAAACAGCACCCCTATTTGTGTTAATAATTATTTATATAGTATGTATTTTATGGATATACGCATGGCATACACAAAAAAAACGCCACAACCTTTGCTGAAGATATTATTTTAGTTATCTTCGCAGACTGAAAGAGACTATGTTTCACATTTTAAACATATAAAAATTATGGTTTATTCACACGAAGTAGAAA
>JAEIGA010013417.1_pt1 | contig 12470 bp, 12 predicted proteins | sample 9270691 | NCBI WGS metagenome assembly JAEIGA01 (sample SAMN17057246, study PRJNA624740) | gut metagenome | biome: biome; isolation source: fecal sample | host: Bos grunniens | place: China: Xizang | collected 2019
GTACAGCATAAACCTTTTTGTCAGGACGCAAACGGATAAGCGACCATACACAGTTAAGTATCACAGCAATAGCAAGAAAGCAAAGTATATATCTTAAAATGTATTCAAGCACTTCCATTTTCGCCCCTCCTTTTTGATAAGTATAGTATTACCAATTTTATACTATTAGAATAACTTTAAAAATTTTTCTTGTCAACAAAATGTTAAAAAAGTAATAGAAAATTAATATTTGCGCAATAAATTGGAGGTTGTCGGAGTATACAATCGTAGGGGACGATGAGTCTCACCTGCCGGTTCTACTCAACGACAAATTATAATTTGAATACAAACAAAAAGGTGGGAGCTTACTCCCACCATACTATGTATTATTTCATCTCTTCTGCTAATTTCTTGATTTGCTCAATGCTCTCATCATTTACTGCTGAGTGGATTGTTACAACATTTTCAGCAAATTCAAGATTCTTGCAAAGCTCAAATGCCTTCACAATCTTATTTTTCACAACAGGAGCCCATGAGCCATTTTCCACGATACCGATTTTACGGTTTCTGTAGCCTCTTTCAGTAAGCTCGTTTACAAATTCTCTCATAAATGGGAATAAATCACCGTTGTATGTTGTAGTTGCAAGAATGATTTTGCCATAACGAAAAGCATCTTCAACTGCCTCTGCCATATCACAACGAGCAAGGTCATTCACAACCACCTTTGGACAACCTGCATTTTTAAGTTCATCAGCTAAAATTTCAACTGCTTTTTTAGTGTTTCCGTAAACAGATGTGTAGCAGATAAGTGTGCCTTCACTTTCAATACCATAAGATGACCATGTGTTGTATAAATCAAGGTAATAGCCAAGATTTTCATTAAGAATTGGTCCGTGTAATGGGTAAATTGTCTGGATGTCAAGTCCTGCAGCCTTTTTAAGTACAGCTTGAACCTGAACACCATATTTACCAACGATACCGAAGTAATATCTTCTTGCTTCACAAGCCCAATCCTCTTCTACATCAAGTGCACCGAATTTACCGAAGCCGTCAGCAGAGAAAAGTGCCTTTTCATGGCTTTCATAAGTCATCATAACCTCAGGCCAATGAACCATTGGTGCCATTACGAAGGTAAGGTTACATTCACCAAGGCTTAATGTGTCACCCTCGCCAACAACAAGTCTTCTGTCAGCATAATCTGTGCCGAAAAACTTTTTCATCATTACAAATGCTCTGTCAGTTGCAACGATTGTAGCATTCGGATATGCTTTCGCAAACTCGTCAATATTTGCTGAATGGTCAGGCTCCATATGTTGAACAATTAAATAATCAGGCGCTTTATCACCGATTGCATTTTTAATATTCTGAAACCATTCATCCTTGAAATTACCATCAACAGTATCCATAACTGCGATTTTTTCATCGTCAATAATGTATGAATTGTATGCCATACCATTTGGCACATCATACTGACCCTCAAAAAGGTCGATATTGTGGTCGTTAACACCAATATACTTAATCTTTGAATTTGCCATATTTTAAAAAACTCCTTTATTTTATCTCGTCTATTTTAACCTAAAAGCACATCAAATGCAACCATAAGGCAGAAGCCTGCCAACAATGAATATGTCGCACCTCGTTCACTACCGTGAGCGTGAGTTTCAGGTATCATTTCATCACTTATTACGTAAAGCATTGTGCCACCTGCAAATGCCAGTGCAAATGGTAAAATTGCAGTTGAAACAGTTACTGCGAAATATCCAAGCAGTGTACCGATTACCTCAACAACACCTGTGATAATCGCAATTAAAAATGTCCTTTTGTGGCTTATTCCTGCAGTAAGCATAGGTGCTATAATCACCATACCCTCAGGAATATTCTGCAGAGCAATACCACCTGCAATAACAATAGCGTCTGCAATATTTCCTGTACCAAAGCCAACACCTGCAGCGATACCCTCAGGCAGATTATGAATTGCAATGGCAATTACAAAAAGCAAAACCTTATCAAGCTGTTTTTGTGCGTCAGGGTGAGTTTCCGTATCAACACCTGTAAGTCTGTGAAGATGTGGCACGATTTTATCGATAAGATTCACGCAGAATGCACCACAGAAAACTCCAACGATGGTTACAAGTAACGAAAACTTTCCACCATATTCAAGTGACGGAAGTATAAGTCCGATAACAGAAGCCGAGAGCATAACGCCCGCTGCAAATGAAAGAATTATATCACTGAATTTATGACTGATTTTTTTAAATGTAAAGCCAAAAAGTGCACCGATAACAGATGCACCACCAACACCCAGAGCAGTCAGCAATACAATTTTCATATAATTCACTCCTTTTCCCAAAATTTTCAGAATGGAATTATATCGCCATATTATCCTATTCATTCTATCATAAAAAAGTGCAAAACGGAAGAGGATAAATTTGCAAAATTATTTAGATAAAAAATAAAAGATAACAGATAATAGAGAATAGTTGAAACGGCACGAATTTGCGCAAATCTCTTATCTATTCAATATTATCTATTATCTTAGGCAAGATTCATCTTGCCGTTTCTTGGCACCCCCTGCGGGAATCGAACCCACATCTAATCCTTAGGAGGGATTTATTCTATCCATTGAACTAAGGAGGCATATCGAGGCGGAACTTTCCGCCTTATTTTACTTTATAACTTTGTGACCACTGGTCAATCATCTGGTCAAAGGCTTTACCCTTTAACGCTCTTAAGCACTGTGTTCTGTATGAGCCATAATAATTATAGGTCTCGTCAAAAACATCTATTCTCTGAACAAGGAAAGCATAGTCATCAAGCACAACAGTTGAGGCTGAGCCTGTCTTTATATTGGCAACCTCTTTAAAAAATCCTGTTGGGAACGCACCGTCAGAAGATGAATTTATAATAGCGTTATGCACATCTTTAGTTGTTGCACCCTCAATTGGAGTGCCTGTATTCACAAGGCCCTCTGCATTTGAAAAGCCATTGATAATCGTTGCCTTATCGTTATCGCTCATAGGCATCATTTCACCTGCTTCATCAATGTTGAACAGGTATTCTGTAGCATAGGAAATAGCGATATAATGTGTTTTGAAATACTTTTTCAATTCATCTTCACTTACAGGCTCAACACCGTCTTCGCCATAGTAATAATCAAGCAAAGCATCCTCATAAGCCTTTGATGCTTCAATCTTATATAACGTCACCTTTGAAACGCCGATTTCCACATAATGAGGTCTGTATAAATGCCATAAGTTATCAACATTTGTAGACAGGCTTGATTTCTGTGCAGGAGTAAGTGTGAGGTCTCGCTTATTGAATTCCGAGTTGATTGTTACATATCTTGAAATCGCTTTTTTAATTTCGGGCTCATTTTTATCGTGCAAATCTTCAAAATAGGCATAAACCTCATTGTCGATTTTTGTTCCGTTAACCCTAACCTTTGCAGGACCTGAGCAAGAGGAGAATGACAACATACAGACAATCGTCACAAGAAACAATGAAATTACTTTTTTCATTCTGTTTCCCCCTTTGATTCAAGGTATTCCTTATAAAGCTTATCCTTTAAAAGTCGTTTTTCATTTTCAAGTCTGCGCTCTTCCTTGACCTTTTCCTTATCCTTACCGATAATTCCGTTTCGAAGGAATGAAACTAAAAGCATTGTAAGCACGGCACCGATTGAACAGCTGATAAAGTCAACCATTGTGTCAGTATTGCCCTTCTGAAGAGTCATTCCGTAAAGGGTATCCATTGTGAATTCGTAAACCTCCCAGCCGACAGCAATACCAAGGGCAAAGGTTATTGAAAACAATGAGGACATTGCAGGACCTAAATCTCCACGCTTACGATAAATAATGTTTGCAAAATCATAACCGAACCAAGCAGAAATAACACCTGAAGCAAAATGAGTAACAATATCAAAATGCTCAAAGGTTGTTCTGTTGTTAATTGTTGAGCCAATACACACGCCTACAAAAATGAAAAGTGAAAGCATAGTCTGAGTTGATGCTTCGACTTCAATTATAAAGGATTTTGTTCCGAAAATCTGAAAGAAATCCCAAAGGTGAGTAAAAATGATTGCAAAAATAGCCTCTAAAAATTCCACAACTGAACCGTGAAAAAGACCAAAGATGCCCCAGCATAAAATCACTACACGGAGACAAATCCAAAGTATTCTTTGATTTTTAGACACGTAGCCATAAGTCTTAGTCATTTTTTAACCACCAAATAAAAATATCACTTAAATAATATCACACTATACTTAATATTACAAGGAAAGGATTACAAATGAGCATCCGTCAATATAAACTTCACCATTTACAATGTTGTCACCATAAAGAGTTTTTGCATTTTTATAAGATTCAGGAAGTCCATACATAATTGAATGTTCATTTCTGTTTACAATAATCATAATATCGCCATTTTCATTATGACGACGATATGCAATACAGCCAAGCATTGAGGAAACAGGTGAGAAAAATCCGTCAGAAAACACCTTGTTATTTCTTCGGATTTCACCCATTGTTCTGTAAAAGGTAACAAGCTCCTGATTTTCCTTTCCCCAAGGATAGCAACCACGATTGAACGGGTCCTTATACCCTTGAAGACCTGCTTCGTCACCATAGTATACAGATGGCACACCCGGTAATGTGTATTGCAATGCTGCCGCACATTTTAAAAGCTTAACGCCCTTTGCATATTTTTCATCATCAAGAAAATGTACTGATTGCCAATTTCTATCACGATATTCACAGGACTCACCTGTGATTTTTGTAATCGCTCTTTCAGTATCGTGTGTGCCGATATGATTCATCATAACATCAAGGCATTGCTTAGGATAATTTTCCACAATCTGCATTACTGCTTCCGTAAAGGCTTCTGCCTTACCGTTACGGCAAAAATCAAGAATAGCGTTTGCAAATGGGTAATTCATTACGGAGTCAAACTGACTACCGAGAAGATAACGACGACGACTTCCATAACTGTGCTTTGTTGTGGCATCTTCCCACACTTCACCCATAAGAAGCGCATCTTTTTTCGTAGCCTTAAGTCTTGCACGAAGCTCATCGATGAAAATATCAGGTAATTCATCAGCAACATCAAGACGGAAGCCATCAGCACCTGCTTTAAGCCATTTTTCTATAATTCCACCCTTGCCGTTGATGAATTCACGATATTCTTCACCCTCTTCAATGACCTCAGGAAGAGTTTCAAATCCCCACCAGCTTTGATATTTATCAGGGTAATTTGTAAACTTATACCATTTATAGTATGGACTTTCAGGTGAATTATAAGCACCTAAGGTTTCATATCTGCCTTTTCTGTTGAAATAAACGCTGTCGTCACCTGTGTGAGAGAAAACACCGTCAAGAATTATATGAATATCCTGTTTTTTAGCCTCTTTACAAAGATTCTTAAAATCCTTTTCAGTACCGAGAATAGGGTCAATTTTTCCGTAATCTGCAGTATCGTAACGATGATTTGAATGTGCCTCAAAAATAGGATTAAGATAAATGCAATTAACTCCCAATGATTTAAGGTAAGGCAATTTTTCCTGAATACCCTTTAAATCGCCACCGAAAAAGTCGTTATTAAGCACTTTGCCATCTGCAGTAGGTCTCCATTCAGGCTCATTTCCCCAATCATCACGCAAAACTCGGTCGGAAGGTACATTTTTCTTCACTTCTCCTGAATTATAAAATCTGTCAGGAAAAATCTGATAAATAATACCACCCTTAATCCAATCAGGTGTTGTGAAATTCTTTTCAGTAACTGTCAACTGCCAATCCTTATGTGCAAACTGTGACCCTGCAAAGCCACCGATTCCGTTTTCGGTCTGCAAAACGGAGCTTCTGCCATAGGATGAGCAATAGTCAAAGTGATACCAATAAAGACCTTCCTTATCTATTTCAGTATGAATATCCCAGATTTCAGCATCGTCACCACACATACCTGCCCAGAGCATATCTCTTTCCTCATAATGTCCGTCATCACGACGAATCAACAAAATTGTTCTGTTACAACAAAATGAGCGTGGCATACAAAGGCGAAAATGAATTTCTTCACCTACTGAAACACTACCGAATTTATCTTTAAAAAACAAATCTCTTGAATTAAATGGAATAAAACCCATTACGACACCGCCAAAATGAATATTGATTTATTTTACCAAATTAAAAAATATATTGCAATAGTAAAGAATACCTATAGTTTAATATGTTATGTAAATTGGAGGTTGTCGGGATATACAATCGTAGGGGTGGATGCCCACATCCGCCCGCAGTAAGTTAACAGCACACTTTGGAGCGGGACGATGTGGGGTGCGGGTGTCCAGTGGACACCTCTGCGAAGCAGAAGCACCGACCGAACCGGCAGGTGAGACTCATCGTCCCCTACAATTCTACGCAACGACAAATTATAATTTGAAACATAAATTTGCACAAAAAGTTTTATATTTATTTATTCATTCCGTCAAGTGACTTTTCCATCAAATTTCAGTATAATTAGAAAATCAAATTATACAAGGTGATACGTATGAACAATACACAATATGCAATTCCTGCAAAAAGTCAGAGTGGGAAATATCTTTTTGCTTATTTTGTGGGAAACGATCCTGAACAGGAGCGAATTCATTTTGCAGTAAGTGAAGATGGTTACAACTTTGTAGCACTTAACAATAACGAGCCTGTCATTCTTCAGACAAAGGGTAAAAAGTGTGTCCGTGACCCGTATATTGTAAAGGGTAATGACGGATTTTACTATATAATCGGTACTGACATGAAGTGTATTGAAGGGTGGACCTCAAACCATTCCCTCGTCACTTGGAAATCGAGTGATTTAATTAATTGGACAGACGAAACAATTATTGATATGCGAGATTTTGACGGAGATTTCAAAACTACAACACGTGCTTGGGCACCACAGGCAATATGGGATGAAAAAGCGAAGGCATATATGGTTTATTGGGCACATTCTGACGAGAAAAATGATGTTGCACAGATGTATTACGCCTACACAACAGATTTCAAGACGATAACAAAACCATCACTTTTGTATGAAAGACCGGGAATACAGACTATTGACGGTGATATTGCATACAACAAGGATAACGGAAAATATTACCTTTATTTCAAGCATGATGAGGACCAGACAATAGCGTATGTTGCATCTGAAAGTCTTACAGGACCTTATGAGGATAAGCCTGTTGTGGTTTCCCTTGCAAAAACAGGTGTTGAGGGCAGTGAAATCTATAACATAACAGGTACTGACCAATGGGTTATGGTTATGGATGAATACGGTACAGACCGATTTTTCATGCAACAGACAACTGATTTTGAAAACTTCTTACCTGTAAATCCTGATGATTATAGTATGGATTTTAATCCTCGTCACGGTGCGATTACGCAAATATCTGACGAGCAATACGATGCTTTGATTAAGCATTTCGGAAAATAAAGATTAAGCCGTTGTGAAAAGCTTCCACAACGGCTTTACTTATATAAATTTTACAGCTTTTTGATTTTTGCGATACATTCTTCGCAAACGGACATTTCAGCATTTACATTTTCTTCTGAGCCACAGATTTTGCACTTCGGATTAAGCTTTTCAATAATAATTTTTCCGTCATTTTCTGTGATTCTTACCTCTGAAAGGTCGGTTATCCCTGTCTTTTTTCTGTACTCTGCAGGAAGAACAATTCTCCCCATATTATCCAATTTTCTCACAAATTGTGTCATTTCTGTCACTCCTCTTCCTTTTTTGACATATATTACCATAAATTATAGCACACCTTTGTCGAAAAAAGAAGATAGAAATAAAATTTTTGTACTTGTTGAAATACTTAATGTATTGTGATAAAATATTAGAAATGTTATTTTTTCAGGTGATACAAATGGATTATTATTTTTCAAAAAGAATTTCAGAGCTTCAGCCATCTGCAATTCGTGAGATTTTAAAGGCTACTCAGGACCCATCAATTATTCCTTTTGCAGCAGGTAACCCTGATGCAGCATCATTCCCTATTGATGAGGTTAAAAAGATTTCAGCAGAAATTTTTGAAAACTCTCCTGTTACAGCTTTACAGTATGGTGTAACTGAAGGCTACAAGCCACTTATCGACAGACTTACTGCTTTCGTTAAGGAAAGATATAATATAGGTAAGGATTTTGACTCACTTATTATAACTTCTGGTGCACAGCAGGTTATGGACCTTGCTACAAAGGCACTTTGTGACTTTGGTGATACAGTTATCTGTGAATGTCCTTCATTTATCGGCTCTCTTAACTGTTTCCGTTCATATGGTTGTAAACTTGCAGGTGTTCCTGTTGAAGCAGACGGTATGAATATTGAAGCATTGGAAGAAGCAATAAAAAACGCAGTTAATCCAAGATTTATTTATACGATCCCTAATTTCCAGAATCCATCAGGCGCTACAATGAGTCTTGAGAAGAGAAAGGCTGTTTATGAGCTTGCTAAAAAGTATAATCTCCTTATTCTCGAGGACAACCCTTATGGTGATTTAAGAGTTTCAGGTGAAGATGTTCCATCAATCAAGAGCTTTGATGAGGATGGAATCGTAATTTATGCAGGTTCATTCTCAAAGCTTTTAGCACCTGGTATCCGTGTTGGTTACATTGTTGCACCATCACAGATTATCGCAAAAATGACAGTTGGTAAGCAGGCTGCTGACGTTCATACTCCTGTTTTCTCACAGATGCTTGTTGACAAGTGGATGGAACAGAATGACGTTGAGGCACATATTGAAAAAATCCGTGAGATTTACCGTGAAAAGTTAAATCTTATGTGTGACCTTATTGACAGTGAGCTTGGCGATTTCGTTAAATATGTTCGTCCTGAGGGTGGACTTTTCGTATGGTGTGAGCTTCCTGAAAGCGTTGATATGCTTGAATTTGTTAAGGAGTGTATTGCAAATAAGGTTGCCGTTGTTCCGGGAACTGCATTTATGATTAATGATGAAAAGACAAATTGCTTCAGAATGAATTTCTCAACTCCTTCAAAGGAAAAAATCGTTGAGGGTATGAAAATTTTAGGTAAGGTTAAGGAAAAATATATTGGATAAGAAGAATTACACACTCACTGACCTTTCTGTTATCAAAAAGGTTATGGGTGACCACGATGTTACATTTTCAAAGGGCTTAGGACAGAATTTCCTTGTTAATCCAACCGTTTGTCCTCGTATGGCAGAGGCTGTACGAGAAAGCACAGATGGTAAAATCGGCGTGCTTGAAATCGGTGCAGGTGTCGGCGTGCTTACAAAGGAATTGTTGGAAAGATGTGACAAGGTTGTTTGTGTTGAGCTTGACACAAGACTTTTCCCTGTGCTTAATGACACACTTTCAGGATATGACAATCTGACACTTATTAATGAGGACATTCTTAAAGCAGACCTTGATGCAATTGTTAAAGAGCATTTTGAGGGAATGGAGATTTTTGTATGTGCAAATCTGCCATACTATATTACATCCCCTGTTATAATGCGACTTTTAGAGGAAAAGCTTCCATTCAGTAAAATAATTGTTATGGTGCAAAAGGAAGCCGGTGACCGTCTTTGTGCAAGAGTTGGGTCAAGAGAAAGTGGCGCTGTGACTGTTGCTGTAAATTATTACGCAGAGGCTAAAAAGCTTTTTGATGTTTCCCGTGGGTCATTTTTCCCAAGTCCTAAGGTTGACAGCTGTGTTATTCAGCTTGACCTTACTAAAAAAGGTGACTATAAGGTAACTGATGAATCAGTTTTCTTTAAAATGGTTAAATCTGCTTTTGCACAGAGAAGAAAAACTATTCTCAACTCCGTATCAAGTGGTATGGGAATTGAAAAGGAAAAGTTAGCATTTGCTATTGAAAAATCCGGCCTTTCTCCTACTGCACGTGCAGAGGCACTTACAATGGAAGAATTAGTAACACTTTCAAATAATATCTGTGAGGTTAAATAAATGAATTTTAATTATAAGACACGTGGCACTTGTGCTCGTGAAATTTCTTTTGAAATGGAAAACGGAATAGTGAAAAATGTTTCCTTTAACGGTGGCTGTAATGGTAATCTTAAGGGTATAGCAGCACTTGTTGAAGGCAAAAAGGCAGAGGAAATAGTTCCTCTTATTAAGGGGATTAAGTGTGGCTTTAAGTCAACCTCATGCCCTGACCAGTTAGCACTTGCACTTCAAGAGGCTTTAAGTGAACAAAACTAATCAATTCAAACCTGCCTCAGAAACTGCAGTTGCTATGCTTAAAAGCAACAGTTTTGAGGCATTTTTAATCGGTGGAAGTGTCCGTGATTTCATTATGGGATTGCCTATCGGTGATATTGACATTACAACAAACGCAACACCAACACAGGTTAAAGAGGTTTTCAAGGATTTTCGTGTTATTGAAACAGGCATAAAGCATGGTACAGTCACTGTGCTTATTGATAATGAGCCTCTTGAGATAACCACATACAGAAGTGAGGGCACTTATTCCGATAATCGTCATCCTGATAGTGTTGAATTTTCAAAGTCGCTTTCAGATGATGTTATCCGTCGTGACTTTACTATGAATGCTATTGCCTACGATTTTACAGATGGCTTTTGTGACCTTGTGGGTGGTGTTGAGGACATAGGCAACAAAATTATCCGTTGTATCGGTGATGCTGAAACACGATTTCGTGAGGATGCATTGCGAATTCTTCGTGCATTGCGATTTTCTTCTGTTTTAGGGTTTAGTATTGAAGACAGCACAAAAGTAGCAATTCACAAATGTAAGGATTTGCTTAAAAATATTTCAGCAGAAAGAATTCAGGTGGAATTCACCAAGCTGATTTGTGGCAAAAATGCTTACAATGTGCTTGAAGAATTTTCAGATGTCATTGCTGTATTTATTCCTGAAATAAAATCTTGTATCGGTTTTGAGCAGAAAAACAGGCACCATTGCTTTGATGTTTACACCCACACCTTAAAGGCAATAGAAAAAAGTAAGCCTGACTCTGTTATCCGTCTTGCTTTGCTTTTTCACGATATAGGAAAGCCTCTTGTTGCTCATTTTGACGAAAAAGGTGAACAGCATTATTACGGTCATCCTAAGAAAAGTGCTGAAATGACAGAGAAAATACTTACAGGACTTCGTTTTGATAATGACACAAAAAACAAGGTTGTGACTCTTGTTGCATTCCACGATTCACCAATAATGGTTGATAGCAACACGCTTCCTGACAGAAAACGACTTAAAAGGATTATGTCACAAATAGGAAAAGACCTGATTTTTGACCTTATTCATATTAAGTGTTGTGACAATTCAGCACAGAATCCTGAATATTTCCGTGGTGATGAATTTTACAGAATCGCTTATGATATGATAAATGAAATAATCGAAAATCAGGAATGCTTTTCGATTAAGGACCTGAAAATCAATGGCAACGACCTGATTTCTATGGGATATAAAGGTAAGGATATCGGTAAAACACTCAATGAAATCCTTGACCTTGTAATAAAAGAAAAAATCAAAAATGATAATGATGATATTAAGGATTATATCCATTCCCACTTTAAGCCTTGACTTTAATTCATTATTTTTTTATAATGGATATATAAAATAAAAAAAGGAGAAATCAATTTTATGAAAAAACTTTTATCTATCTTTTTAGCTGCGCTTATGCTTCTTACTATTATTCCAACTGCATTTGCTGCATCTGTTCCATCAATTAAAACTACTGTTGATAAGACAACAATTAAGGTTGGAGATATTGTAACAGTTAAAGCAACAATTTCTGCAAAATCACAAATTTGCGCTTTAGGTTACGAGCTTAGCTACAAGGCTTCAGATTTTGAATATGTTTCACACGAATTAGGCGGAGTTTTCAGCTTGGAGCTTGCACAGAACAACGAAACATCAAATGGTGAAAATGTATTCAAATATGCCGGTACTACAGAAGGTTGTCACACAGGTGCTGCTGCAACATTACTTACAGTTAAGTTAAGAGCAAAGAAAACAAACGGTAAGATTTATGCATCTCTTAACGAAGCATACACTTCTACTGGTGGTGACGATTATGTAAACGTTCTTCCAGAAATGTCTAAGACATCAAACACAAGCTTCGCTTTTAAATCTGATGCTAAGGATTATATAAAAATTAAAACTCCATCAAACACAACAATCCGTTATAAGGATGGTATAGTTCTTCACGCAGAGACAAATACTACTCTTCCATCAGGCGCAACAATCAAATGGACAGCAAGCAATGGCAATTTTAAAACATCTGAATCAGACAACGGAAAGAAATTGACAATCATTTCAGAGTCTAACGGTAAAACAGTATTTACTGCAACTCTTTATAGTGCATCAGGTAGCGTTATCGAAACAGAAACAATCGAAATGACATCAAAGGCAGGCTTCTTTGATAAAATCGGTGGCTTCTTCCGTAACCTTTTCGGCACAACAAAGATTTACGCTGAATAAATCTAAGTTTTCATACTTTTTCCTTTCAGAACAGGGCAGCTCAA
>JAEIGA010013418.1_pt1 | contig 12469 bp, 10 predicted proteins | sample 9270691 | NCBI WGS metagenome assembly JAEIGA01 (sample SAMN17057246, study PRJNA624740) | gut metagenome | biome: biome; isolation source: fecal sample | host: Bos grunniens | place: China: Xizang | collected 2019
TCTCTCTTATGTATGGAAGCTGGTTCCACTCAAGATCCACTGAACAATGACATGGTTTACCGCTTTCACGGTTTGAGCATACAAATATATCGGCCAGTTCACCCTTTATGCATGTGAACTTGTAGTCAATAGGGAACTTGCCGTCAGGTACCTCAATGAGTTCTTCGCATATTATGCGCGGAGCAATGGCATTATAGTGAAGTTCATACTCGAATTCGTGCTTCATTGCCTTTTCAAGTTTTCTTTTGGCCGTTTCCCAATCGAAAGTCTTCTTGTCGAGGCATAAGCTCACATCTTTTGCGCTTGCACCCCTGTTTGTCTTGAGTACGAATTTTTCCGGGAGTCTTTCCGGATCTATATCCTCCGGTGAGTCAAAATATGCATAATGCTCGAGCAGGATACTGTCCAGACCTTTTGAACGCACATAGTCCCGCACCTTTATCTTGTCTGTATAATCTGCATATTTAAGAAAATCATCAGTCAGAATAGCAGAAATGATGTGCTCGCTATAGTCTTTCGGGTTGTCCAGATCCGGGAAACGCCTCCGTTGGCGGAAATACCGCAGACGGAAAATCAGTTTCCTTCCGAATATCTTATTTAATAGTGCCCGTAGTGTCATTCTTCCGTGTTTTGAGAGTCGCAGATGTTGATCCACTCATATTCGCCACCCCAGATTTCAAGAAATCTGATGAAATCCTTATTGTCAATCACCGTGCTTGCTGTGTTGTCGCATGGATGAAAACTTACTTTCTCTGCAACTTTCAGGTCTTTATCAAGAAAAAGCTTGACGCGGTGGCCGTTTTCAAACAATTCCTTTGCGGAAACTCCTTCGCAAATGCTTCCGTCCTCTGAAATCAGACCCATGTCATTTATGAGTCCAAAAGGGGAAACAGATCCGGGAAGAAGTCCCAGACATCTTTCCATCCTTTCCTGTGATGCAAACGAAAGCTTGCCCTGATGAAGGCTCTTTTCGAGAGTATGTATGGATAGTTCCTTGTGACATTCGAACACAACAAGATAGTGCCTGTTGCCTTTATGGTTGCGGAAGAACAGGTTCTTGCAGTGGGTCGAATCAATCTCCTTCCAATATTCCAGCGCGAGTTCTATTGTCGGAAGAGGCGGGTGGAAATGTGTCTTGTATCCGATTCCGTTCGCTTCCAGAAATCCATGTACCTTTTCTATCTTTTCGTTTGCCATACGATTTTGTCTACAGACTGCAAAAATACAATTTTTTCTGACTATCTTTGTAATGATATGGCCGAAAGACAGACAATATGGGATCCGCTCCGAAAGAAGGAGGTGATGCTTACTCCCGAAGAGAGGGTGAGGCAATGGTGTATAAGGGTCCTGGCACAACAGATGGAAATACCTTTGCACATGATGATGAGTGAGGCTGGATTCAGGCTTGGAGACAAGCAGTTCAGGGCTGATATCATTGTTTATGACAGACAGGTCAAGCCTCTGGTAGTCGTAGAGTGCAAGAGACCTGAAGTGGAGCTGACCGATGAGGTACTTGATCAGGCAATACGTTACAACATGGTCTTGAATGTGGAATATATCATTATAACCAACGGAAAAAAGACCTTTATCTTGAAGAAGAATATGGGAGGATATGGACTTATGGACTATGTCCCTAAATATAATGAAATGCTATGTCGACGATAACCCAGGGATTTTTGGATCATAAGATATTTGAAATCGTATCCCAAGTAGCCAAGGAGCAAGGTGTCCGAGCTTTTGTGATTGGCGGATATGTACGTGACTGCTTCCTCGGCAGACCGAGCAAGGATATTGACATCGTGGTTGAGGGTAGCGGAATCGCTTTGGCTGAAGCTGTTGCAGAAAGAGTTCATTCAAATGTTTCTGTATTCAGGAATTTTGGCACAGCCATGTTGAGATATAAGGGTGTGGAGGTGGAATTTGTGGGAGCAAGGAAGGAATCCTACAACAGGAATTCTCGCAAACCCATTGTCGAGGACGGTACTTTGGAGGATGATCAGCTCAGAAGAGATTTCACCATCAATGCAATGGCTTTCAGCCTCCAGAAGGAGGAATTTGGAGCTCTGGTCGATCCTTTTGGCGGTATCAGGGATCTGGCTGCCGGCATAATCCGTACACCTCTTGATCCGGATATGACATATAGTGACGACCCTCTCAGAATGCTTCGTGCCGTCAGGTTTGCTACCAAACTGTCCAATGAGCAGCAGACTTTCACCATTGTTCCGGAATCTATCGAATCAATAAAGAGAAATCTTCATAGGATGGAAATCCTTTCCAAGGAGAGGGTGGTGGAGGAATTGAACAAGATTCTGGTCACTTCGCGCCCGTCGATGGGCTTCCGTCTCCTGGATCAGACCGGGCTCCTCGAAGCCGTTCTGCCACAACTTGCCAAGTTGAAGGGGGTGGAAACCGTAGATGGGAAAGGACATAAGGAGAATTTCTCTCATACTCTTGAGGTAGTCGACAATGTGGCAAGATATGAAATGGAGGGTATAGAGGCTGGTGTGCTGTATGACTATGTCTTTGAAGATGGAGAAGAGGTGAAGAAACTGCGCACGGAACCGAATGTATGGCTTCGTTGGGCTGCCTTGCTTCATGATATCGCCAAGCCTGCCACCAAGCGTTATGACCCTGTTCTCGGCTGGACATTCCACGGACACGAGTTTCTTGGAGCCAAATGGATTCCGAAGATATTCCAGAGCATGAAGATGCCTCTCAACGAGAAGATGAAATATGTTCAGAAACTTGTGGGTCTGCATCTTCGCCCGATTGCATTGGTGACAGACGAGGTTACTGATTCGGCGGTACGCAGACTTCTTTTCGATGCCGGCAATGATATCGATGACCTCATGATCCTCTGTCATGCGGACATTACATCAAAAAATCCTCGCAAGGTGGAAAGACTGCATGCCAATTTTGAACTCGTGAAGTCCAAGATGGTCGAGGTGGAGGCAAAGGATGCGCTCCGTAACTGGAAGAATCCTATTACCGGAGAATATGTCATGGAGGTTTTCGGCATCGGACCATGTAATCTGATAGGTCAGTTGAAGGATTATGTGAAGAATGCCATCCTTGACGGTGAAATCGAGAACACTTTCGAGGCGGCAGATGAATATATGAGGGTCAGGGCTCGTGAACTTGGTCTTGAACCGGTTTCAAAATGACATCTGTAGATAAATATCTCTCATACATCAAGGGAGTGAGGAGATATTCTCCAAGGACAGTTTCTGCTTATGAGGCTGTTCTTTCGGATTATGTTGCCTATATATCCGGTGATTGCGACATTTCTGATGAACTATTGTCTGAATCTCTGAATCCATCCCAGCTCCGCTCCTACGAAGTGATGCTTATGGATGAGAGAAACCTTGTGCCCAAGTCTGTCAATCTGCACATGTCCGCCTTAAGTTCATTTTGCAGATATCTTATAAAGGAAGGCATACTCAAATCCAATCCGGTGAGTCTTATTGCCCGCCCGAAAATAGAGAAGCGGATACCAACCTTTCATAGAAAGGATTCTATGGATGCATATTTTGCCATGACAGAGTTTTATGCGAGTAGAGAAAGTCTGGATTCTTACAGACAGGCACCTTTATCCTCTTCCGGCAGGGTTCTGTATGAGAGACGGCTGGGCAGGCTGATCATCTCTGTTCTGTATTCTCTTGGCATACGTCGTTCAGAATTGGTGACTATGACCATTGGAAATGTGGATTTTGGCAGAAAAGTTGTCAGAATCCATGGAAAAGGTGATAAAATGAGAGAAATTCCTCTCGTTGCTTCATTGTCTGAAGAAATTTTATTATATTTGGAAGCAGTTGAGGCTTTGTGCGGTGAGAAGAGATCTTTGAAAGAGCCGTTGTTGGTCACATATAAAGGCAGGTCCATCTATCCTGTATATGTCGACAGAGCAGTAAAAAGCGAACTTGGTGATGTCGAGGGCATGACGGGACGCAAGTCTCCCCATGTGCTGCGTCATTCGCTGGCGACAGAACTGCTCAATGAGGGAGCAGATCTCAATTCCATAAAGGAGATGCTTGGTCACTCGTCATTGGCTACAACACAGGTCTATACTCACAGCAGTATCGCCCGACTGAAGGATATTTATAAACAAGCCCACCCAAGGGCAAAAAACGGAGGTAAACATGGAGATTAGAATTCAATCCCTTAAGTTCAATGCTGATCAGAAACTGTTGGACTTTATTGAAAAGAAATTCTCTAGAATTGAGAAGTTCTATGATTCGATTACGGGAGTAGATGTGGCGCTTTCATTGCTTCCAGACCATGAGAACAAGAACGTGAAGGTACAGGTTGCCATTCCTGGCAATACCATCGTGGTTGAGAAGAATGCTAAGACCTTCGAGGATGCAGTAGTTGACTGCGCAGACATTCTTAAAGAGAAATTGGTAAAGGAAAAAGAAAAAAGAGCATAAAGTCAATAAATCTGAAGGCAGCACTTGAAGTGCTGCTTTTTTTATGCTTTTATTTCAGTCCAAGTTGATTTTTCCACCTGTCATTTCGAGCGAAGTCGAGAAATCTTTTTATCTTTGTAAGATTATGGCAAAAGGATTTCAGGATACTGATTCTCTATGTAGAGAAATAGTGAATGATGCCAGGAACGGCATCTTCAAACCGGTTTATCTTCTGATGGGAGACGAACCGTATTATGTAGATATGGTGTGTGATGCCATCTTGGAGCATTGTCTTGATGAGAGTGAAAGGGACTTCAATCAGACCGTGTGCTATGGAGCCGATGTAAGTGCCGATGCTGTGATAACAGCAGCCAGAAGATATCCGATGTTTGCAGATCGACAGCTTGTGGTGGTCAAGGAGGCTCAGATGATGAAGACGCTTGAGGAACTGGCGCTGTATTGTCAGAATCCTCTGGATTCCACAGTACTTGTCCTTGCCATGCATGGTGCATCAGCCGATAAGAGGAAATCCTTGTATAAGACAGTTTCAAAAATCGGTGTTGTTGTAGAGTCGCAGGCCTTGAGAGATTACGAGGTGCCGAGATGGATACCGATGTTCTATCAGACCAAAGGACTGCGTATAGCGCCGGATGCGGCCGCTCTTCTGGCTGAACACGCCGGCACAGATCTGAATAAGATCGCAATTGAGACAGAAAAGATGCTTAAGAATCTTCCGGAGGGTACAGTCGAGGTTACTGCTTCGGATATTGAGAAGAATGTCGGTATAAGCCGACAGTTCAGCATTTTCGAACTCACAAAGGAACTGTCATTGAAAAATTCGGCAAAGGCTTTGCGTATAGCATCATATATCGGAGCTTCCGCTAAGTTTGCCATGCCTATGGCAGTCAGTGCTTTATATACGCACTTCTATAGGATATTGAAATATGAGGCGCTGCTGATGCAGAATCCTCGTCCGGGCAATGATCAGAAGGCAAAGGTCTTGGGAGTGAATCCTTATTTTTTCAGTGAGTATGATACTGCAGTGAGGAATTATCCCCTCAAGAAATGTATGGCGGTGATAGCTCTTCTGAAGGAGTACGACTTCAAAGGTAAGGGAGGAGACGTAGGAGAGGCAGCCCCGGCAGAGCTGATGGTAGAGCTTACAGCAAGAATTTTGAATTCATAAACAGATAAAAGGGAATATTGTAATGATCAGATCAAAGTTAATTGTTCTTCTTTTGCTTGTGACGACCTTTATGGGACATGCCCAGACATATGAATGGTCGTCGGTTGTGATGGACGGCAGCAGGACCGGATGTACTCCTTTTGCTATCAATAATCTTGAGGGAACTTTAGGAGTTTTTCTGGAAGATGGGACATATATCGCTCCCAATGGTCGTATCTATGCGGCAGGTTCTCTTACGGCAAGGACTGCGGCCATAGTGCGTGACGCACAGGAACCGATGAAAAGGGTCAAGACTGTGATTGCGTACTCGGAAGAGGAAATGTGTACATACAGATATGAGACCCCGCTGTCCAACTGGTATGTCAATATGGTCATGAATAAGGTATCTGACCTGTCCGGAAAGAAGATAGATGTCGGTATCTGTAATTTCGGCGGTATCCGTGTCAATATGCCGAAGGGAGATGTCACCCTCGACGATATGCTTTCAATGTTTCCGTTCAAGAATTATATCGTATACCTCGAACTGAAGGGAAGCGAATTGAGGAAGATCTTTGAAAAGATGGCTCAGACCAGGTTTGAGGCTGTGGGTGGAGTTGAAATTGTTGCTGAAAACAAGAAACTGACCAAGGCTCTCATAGGTGGCGAACCGATAGATGATGAGAAACTGTATACCGTCGCAACAATTTCATTTCTGCTATACGGTGGAGATAATCTGACCTTGGCGGAAAATGCTGTCAATATGGAAATATACGATGTCACTATCATTGACATGGTTATGGAGTACATAGATAATCTGAAGAAGGAAGGAAAGAACATAACACCTCCAACAGAGAGGTACGTTGTTATAAAATAAGACTTATGATGAGAACGGCACTTTCATTTATATTGATCCTTACATGCTCTGTGCTTTCAGCGCAGGATCTTACTATTCTTCATCTGAACGATACGCATAGCCATATCGAACCTGAAAAACTGGGCTCTCATAAAGGTTTGGGAGGTGTCATTGAACATGCGGCATACATCGACAGCGTACGTTGTGCTGATGGAAACAGCAATGTGCTCCTGCTTCACGCCGGTGATTTCAGTCAGGGAACATCATATTTTACGGAGTTGTCCGGAGATATCGAAATAGATGTTCTTAATGAGATGGATTTTGATGCAGTATGTATCGGTAACCATGAATTCGATAATGGTATTGATGAACTGGCAAGAAGACTGAAGAATCTTGACGTACCTGTGCTCTGCGCCAATTACGACTTTAGCGGAACATCTTTGGAAGGTCTGATAAAGCCTTATGTAATTGTAGAGAAGGCATTGAGGAAGATCGGAGTGATCGGACTTCTTACAGATGTGGCCACAGTCGTAGACCTTAAGATAGCCCAGATGCTCCATTATATGAATCCTTCTGAAGTCGCAGACAGGTATGCTGCAGAACTCAAGGAGCAGGGATGTGAACTCGTGATATGTCTGACTCATATAGGCTATGATGGCGTGGGATATACAGACAGGACACTTGCGGCAGAAACCCGTTATGTCGATATTGTTGTAGGCGGACATTCGCATACTTTCCTTGAGGATATGGTGAAGATTCCTAATCGGGACGGTAAGGATGTCATTGTTGTGACTGACGGAAAATGGGGACGCAATATCGGAAGACTTGCAGTTGATTTTCAGCCCAACAGACTGACCGATATGTACAGGAACTTAAGAGGACAGAATGTCTTTGTCCCAGGAGGGAAGTGGTTCCCTTATCCGGCTTATGCTGACCGCAAGGCTTGGGCAGATCTTTTGGGTGACAGTGCGGATTTTCTTGTACGTGCCGGAGAAAAATATCTTGATTATGTGTGGCAGAGCGTTCCTGCGACTGCCTATCTTGCCTACGAAAGGACAGGTGAAAGGCCGATAATGGAAAATCCATTGAAGGAAAACAGACTGGCCCTCAATTCATTGGTTCTGGCTGAACTTTCTGAAGGAAAGGGACGTTTCCTTGATCAGATCATAAACGGAGTATGGCATTTGTCACACATGCCTTCATGGGTACTGTCAGCGCATCTGCCTCGCCAGAGGTCGAAGAGAACTCTCCCTGATCCTGCAGAACAGCTTATAGACCTTGGTTCAGCAGCTCTTGGCGCTCAGGTTGCTGTTGCGTATCATTTCTTCAAGGAAGATTTTGACAGAGTTGATCCTGTAATTGCACGTGTTGCCTATGATGCTGTCAGGAAGCAGATCTTGGATCCGTATTTCAACCCTGATGAGCAGAAGGCAAATTGGTGGCTTGCATTCGATGTTGCAGCAGGAAGTGTCGTGAATAACTGGAATCCATGGTGTAATGCAGATGTACTGCTTTGTTTTCTTCTGATGGAAAATGATCCGGCAAGGCTTGACAGAGCTTTGGCCCAGTCGGCCAAGTCAGTAGACAAGTTCCTCTCTTATGTAAAAACTGACGGAGCATGTGAGGAAGGACCGGCATATTGGGGGCATGCAGCAGGAAAACTTTATGATTATCTTCAGATAATGTACGATGCATCTGGAGGAAGGTTCTCATTGTTTGATGACCCTCAGGTCAAGGCGATGGGCGAGTATATATCACGCTCTTTTGTAAATGACGGATGGGTGGTGAATTTTGCAGATGCTACAGCAAGGCTGTCTTATGCTCCGGCTCTTGTCTATAATTTCGGAAAGGCTGTAGGAAGTCAGGAGATGCAGGATTTTGCAATATACAATCTTGCCGATACGGCCAAAGGCAATTTCAAAAGACCGGATCCAGTGGTCTGGACAGATGCATACAGATGTCTTGAAAGTCTCAGATACATGCCGCAGATGTGCTCGGCAGTTGATGAACTGAATGCTAAGGCTGCTTCAGGAGTTGCTCTGAATGTACTGAAGACTCATCTCCGTCGTCATGTGCCATCGTTCACATGGTATCCGCAGACAGAATTCTGCTATATGTCCAACGACAACGGTTGGTTCCTTGCTGCAAAGGGAGGATATAACAATGAGAGCCATAACCATAATGATATAGGAACATTCATATTATATGTAGATGGCGTGCCGATGTTTGTCGATGCAGGTGTGGGCACATATTCAAAGAAGACATTCAGCCATGAGAGATATACGATATGGTCTATGCGTAGCGACCATCATAATCTTCCTGTCATAAACGGTGTGACACAAAAGGAAGGTGCTCAATATCGCTCATCATCTGTAAAGGCTCTCAACGGAAAATCTGCCAAGAATTTCTCTCTTGACATTTCGGGAGCATATCCTGCAGAGTCCGGATGTGTCTCATGGAAGCGTGACTATAAATTGACTTCAAAAGTACTGACAATTACAGATACATACTCACTGAAGGAAAGAAAGGGTGCAGATATACATAATTTCATGGTGCAGGGCTCTGTATATCTTTCCGGAGATAAGACCCCATCCGGATATACAGTGAAGTCTGGTGAAGTTGTAGTGTGCAATGATGATATATGCATGTCTCTTTCTTATCCAAAAGGAATGACAGTGACTTCAGATGTTATCGAACTGAATGACAAGCGTCTGACAAATGTATGGGGGGATTCATTGAGAAGGGTTTCATTTACCTCTGCAGCTGATGCTCCTGTTGCCGGTAAGTATGTGTTTACTGTTAAGAGATTGTTCTGATGGGTATTGTTGAATTGCTGATTATTGCTGTGGGTGTGTCTATGGATGCGTTTGCCGTATCCATAGCCAAGGGGCTGTCTGTATCAAAGATCCGTCCCAGATATATGTATCGTACAGCAATATGGTTTGGCGGTTTTCAGGCCTTGATGCCCTTGATCGGATATTTTGCAGGAATTCATTTTGCAGATCTTGTCTCGAATATAGACCATTGGATAGCCTTTGTACTTCTCGCATTGATCGGATCAGGCATGATAAAGGAGTCTTTTGACAAGGATTCGTGTAAGGCTGACTCGGATTTTTCTTTCAGGACTATGCTGACAATGGCTGTAGCTACCAGTATCGATGCTCTTGCAGTGGGAGTATCTTTCGCTTTTCTGAAGGTTGATATATGGATGGCTGTGATTATAATCGGTGTGACAACTGCAGCCTTTTCTGCGGCAGGTGTCCTTTTGGGCAATATCTTCGGTTGTCGCTATAAGTCAAAAGCTGAGTTTGCTGGAGGAGTGATCCTGATTGCAATGGGATTGAAGATACTCCTGAGTCATCTTCTCGGATGATTTCAGATACGGTCTGTCACGATCAGAAGATTACCTTCGGCATCTGACTTCAATCCGAATATATGGGCATCATCTCCAGAGGTGATGCCTAATTTTTTGCGCAGGGTATCAGTGTCCATAGGGATATTGCGTGCGGTTACTTCAGCCTTTGGATACTTTTTGCCTACTTCCTTGATATTTCGCTTGTCCAGAGTCAGCCATTCCTTGATTGCAAAGACTTTTCCGTATTTCTTCAAATCTTCTGCCTTTTCAGGAGAGTCGGTTGTGTAGTAATGTGTAGACTTACCAAGTTTACATATTCCGAATCTTGACGCAATAAGATTGAATGGTCCCGCTTTCATTAAGGCCTTTCCTGGTTCAAACAGCAAAAGGTCAGATTGGCATGTGATGTGGGTCAATGGAGCCGCCTGACTATCTGACCGTTCGTCAGATGGTGTGAACTTGAATGTTCCTGTAATGCCTGTCGAATTCAGCTCTACGGCATGAATCGTTGCTTCCTGATGCCACTCTCTGTCCATCCAGATGAGTAACTCTTTACATTCGCCTCCTGTGGCGACAACATGTACTTCTCTGCATGTGTTCCCGAGTCTTTCGCATACCATAGAGATGTCTGCCATAGGGGAGAGCTTGATGAGAAGATGTCGGCTGATTTTGAAAAGTTCGTCTTTCAGGCCGAGGACATCGGGAGTACAGTCCTCAATGAGAAATACCTTCTTTCCACCCTCGCCACGCCTTGCCGGATCCATGTAAATGATATCAGGAGCATACCCGGCAAGCATCCCGCAACTTTCGCGGGTAATCATATGGTTGTTAACTATGATGTTTTCTGCATTGAGAATATTGTAGTTGTGTTCTGCCGCTTTACATAGTGCCTCCTGCATCTCACAATAGACAACTTTCGAAGCTTTTTTAGAGAAAAACCACGAGTCGACTCCCAGACCTCCAGTCAGGTCTGCGACACACCACTTCCTGTCATCCCGAGTCATATCCACTTGCCTGTCATCTCGAGTCATATCCACTTGCCTGTCATCTCGAGCGAAGTCGAGAGATCTCATTACTATCCTCTCTGCCAGATCCGACTTGTACCTTCCGGTGGCACTGCTGCTGCATTGTTCTGCCGACAGTTTCAATGGAAAAATAAGTCTCTCATCGTCGTACCATTCCTGCACCTTGCCCTTGAGTTTGCGCCTGCTTTCAATGCATGCAACCGCAAGATCCATGTCGATCTGAGGAAATTTCTTCCTGTCAAGAATCAGTCTGGATGTCTCGTCGTTCAGGTGCTGGGTGACAAATTTTAAGAGATTTTCCATTTCCATTCAATTACATCTGCAAAAATAGACTTTTATCCGATAAATCTCATTATATTTGTTTGATTTGAAAAACAATAATAACCTATCATATATATGGAGACTAATTACAAAGCTGTCGTTCAGAGCTGGCTGGACGGAAATTTTGATGAGGCTACCAAGGCTGAGATCAGAGAACTTCAGGCAAATGACCTTGTGGCACTTGAAGATGCATTCTATCGCAATCTTGAATTCGGTACAGGTGGATTGAGAGGAATAATGGGTGTCGGAACCAACCGTATGAACAAATACACTGTCGGTATGGCAACCCAGGGACTTGCTAATTACATGAAAGCAAATGTAGAAGGTCCTCTCAGCGTATGCATTTCATTTGATAGCAGAAATAACAGCCCTGAATTTGCACAGATCGCTGCAAATGTGCTTGCTGCAAACGGTATTCATGTATATATCTTCGACAAGCTGCATCCTATCGCACTGATGAGTTATTCTGTACGTATGAAGAAGGCAAATGCCGGAATCATGATCACTGCATCTCACAATCCGAAGGAATACAATGGTTACAAGGTGTTCTGGTCAGATGGTGCACAGGTTACATCACCTGTTGACAAGGACATTGTGGCTGAAGTTGCCAAGATCACAGACCCTTCTATGGTCAAGTTCGAACTCGGAGCAGATGCCGCACCGATCGAAGTGATGAGCCATGAGATGGATGAGGCTTATCTCAATTCTGTGATGACCCTTATGCTTTCACCAGAGGCTGTAGCTGCCCATAAGGACCTTAAGATCGTATATACCCCTATCCACGGATCAGGCGTTGAGATCGTTCCTGAATTCCTTGCAAAGCTTGGTTTTGAGAATGTTTACCATGTTCCTGAGCAGGATGTTGTGGACGGAAACTTCCCTACAGTAATGTCTCCTAATCCGGAGGAGCCTTCAGCTCTTGCCATGGCTGTGGCTGTCGCTGATAAAGAGGGTGCAGACCTCGTGATGGCAACAGACCCTGATGCTGACCGTATCGGTATCGCCGTTCGTGACAATGAGGGTAAGATGGTTCTTCTCAACGGTAATCAGACAGGTTCTATCCTTACATATTATATCCTTCGTCGTTGGTCTGAGCTTGGTAAGCTTGACGGTAACCAGTATATTGTAAAGACTATCGTTACTACTGAACTTATGCGAGCTATCGCAGAGAAGTACGGTGTAAAGGTATACAACGTTCTTACAGGATTCAAGTGGATCGCTGACATCATCAAGAAGAATGAGGGCAAGACCACATTCGTTTGCGGTGGTGAGGAAAGCTACGGATTCAATGTCGGTGAGTTTGTTCGTGACAAGGATGCTCCTATCACATGCGCATTCGTTGCA
>JAEIGA010013419.1_pt1 | contig 12469 bp, 11 predicted proteins | sample 9270691 | NCBI WGS metagenome assembly JAEIGA01 (sample SAMN17057246, study PRJNA624740) | gut metagenome | biome: biome; isolation source: fecal sample | host: Bos grunniens | place: China: Xizang | collected 2019
TAAAACCTTCAAATCACTTAAAGAAACAAAAGACGCTGTAAAAGATAAAAATCTAGACTACCCTATTATTATTAAACCTCGTTGGGGAATGGGCTCTATTGGAATTTTTATTGCAGAAAATGAAGAAGAACTTGATTTATTTACCAAAAAAATCAAGAAGCAGATTTTTAATTCATACTTAAAATATGAATCAGAACAAAATATTGAAGAATGTATTTTATTTCAAGAAAAAATAAATGGTATAGAATACGGACTTGATGTTTTTAATGATTTTAATTCAAATCTTGTTTCAGTTGTTGCAAAACAAAAAATTGCCATGCGTGCTGGTGAAACTGATGTTGCAAAAACTGTACCTATTGATAAATATAAAGAAATTGCAAAAAAATTATCTAAAGGATTAAAACATATTGGTGATTTAGATGTGGATATTTTTGAAACATCTGACAATAGAATAATGGTTTTAGAATTAAACTGTCGTTTTGGTGGTCAGTATCCATTTTCTCATTTAGCCGGTGTGAACTATCCAAAGCAAATTGTAAAATGGTTGTTAGGTCAAGATACGGATAATAGTTTATTAAATGCAAAAGAAAATGTATTATCTTGCAAAGATTTGGTTCCAGTTATATTACAGACTGAACAAGCTTATAAAAATAATAAAACCACAGTTGTTTCTTACGGAATTTTAGAAACAAGCGTAAAATAAAAGGATACAAACTTATGAAAGAATATCTAAAAGGAAAAAAAATATTGATATTAGCAGGTGCTCCTGTGCATTGTAAAGTTGTTCAGTCTGCAAGAGAAATGGGAGTACATACAATTGTAACAGATTATCTTAATTATGAAGAATCTCCTGCGAAACAAATTGCGGATGAATATTGGAATTTGAATATAACTCAGGTTGATGAAATAGTTGAAAAATGTAAGCAAGAAAAAGTAGATGGAGTGTTAAATTTTTGTATAGATCCTGCACAGAGACCTTATCAAGAAATATGTGAGAAATTAGGTTTTTATTGTTATGGGACAAAAGAACAATTCTTAATTTTAACAGATAAGGTTTTGTTTAAAAAGTTTTGTCAAAAAAATGATGTTGATATAATAGAAGAGTATTCTCTAGATGAAGTTGAAAATGACAGCGTTGTGTATCCTCTTTTTGTAAAGCCAAATGATAGTAGAGGGTCTAGAGGTCAGACTGTTTGTTATTCAAAAAAAGAAGTAAAAGATGCAATAGATAATGCCTTTAAAGAATCTAGTGATGGAAAATATATTATTGAACAATATATGTGTGGGAAACAAGATTTTACAATGACATATTTAGTAAAAGATGGCGAACCTTATCTTATAAGAATCGGAGATAGATATTTAGGTTCAGAAGAAGATAAACTAAATAAGCAATGTACATGTTTGGTGTGTCCTTCAAAATTTACTGATTTATATTTTGATACAGTACATTCTAAAGTTTGCAATTTTATAAAAGATTTAGGTATAATAAATGGACCTATTTTTATGCAAGGTTTTGTTGATGGGGATAAAATTAGATTTTATGATCCCGGTTTACGTTTCCCAGGAGGTGAATACGAAGCCTTATTAAAAACAGTTACTGGTGCTGATATAATGAAGATGCTAATTGAATTTTCTTTGACAGGAAAAATGAAGGAATACAATTGCTTAACACAAGTTTTGTATAAGTTAAATGGTTATAATACTGTACAACTTCCAATTACAGCAAAGCCTGGTGTTATAAAAAGATTTGACGGGTTAGATGTTGTTAAAAATAATAAAAATGTTGTTTCTGTTTTTAAACGATACAATGTTGGTGACGATATTCCTGCAACAGGTGATGTACGGCAAAGAATTTGTGAAGTTGCATTTGTTGTAGAAAAGAAAGAATCTGTTTCGGATTCTGTAAAAAAAATACAAGATTGTATAATTGTAGAAAATGAAAAAAAAGAAAATATGTTAACATCTTTAGTAGATGCGACACTGTTAGACTATTAATTAAGGAGCAATGTATGCCTATAGAGTTTATTTATCTTGCAGTTGTTTTTGCTGTAGCAATTGTTTGTTTCTCTTTTTTTAAGAGACCATTGTATGAAGGTATTCTAGTATCTTTTTTTGTATTGATGTTTATTACAGGAACATGGAAAAATGTAGGAATTTATATTTGGGATGCTCTACAGTCATCTTCTCTATATGTTATTATTGTTTTTATTGTTTCTGCACAACTTTTGTCAAAAACGCCAGTTATTGATGATTGTATTGCAATTATTCTTTCTATTTTTGGGCGTTTAACAGGTGGTGCTGGTTATGTTGCAATAATTGGTAGTACATATATGGGATCATTGTCCGGAAGCGGTCCTGGTAATGTTGCCACTACTGGAGTTTTTACAATACCAGCAATGAAAAAATCTGGTTTTCCTTCTCATTTAGCAGCAAATGTAGAAGCTCATGCTTCTACAATGGGGAATATGATTCCTCCTGCTGGTATGATTGCAATTGCTTTTGCAGAATTCGATAAATTATATCCGAATATGTATACTATGTCTCAATTTTGGTTATTACTATGGGGGATTGCTTTAATTTTTATTATTCAAAGAATTATTACAATGTATGCAATGTGTAAATTTTATAAAGTAGAACCAATGAAAAAAGAAGATTTACCAAGTTTTAGAAAAGCAGTAAAGCATGGTTGGAAAGCAATTTTTTTACCTATTATTGTTTTTTTACCTTTCTTATTGGATTCAAAGTTTAATGACTTCTTTGTATCTAGATTAGGCATTCAAGGTGCAAAAGCATTTTCATCTAGTATTCTTTTATTTATTCCATCACTTATTGTAATCTGTGGAATTTTGTTATCTGGTAAGGAAACTATAAAAAAATCTACTCCATTTATGATATTTCAGGATATAGCAAAGGGTATGGAAAAAGTTGTACCTACTGGTGTTCTTGTAATGTTTGCATATTTTGTAAGTAATTGTTTAGATGATATAAATGTAGGTGTTGCTATTGGTCAGTTTATTGGTGGATTAAAATTGAATTTTCTTTTATTAATGTTTTTAATTCCTTTATTTACTGCTCTATTAGGAATGTTAATACCTGGATCTACACAAGTAAAAATATTTGGGTCTACAATTATTACTATTGTTGCTACTGCAGGAGGAAATCCATTCTTAGCTGCTGCGATGTTACCTTGCATTTGTGGTGCGATGCATGGAGTAACTCCACCTTATGCAGTTTGTGTGTATACCGCGATGGGGATTGCAGAGGCTGATTTTAAGAAAACAGTTCTGAATTGTTTGATATGGGTTGGAATACATTATGTATTATCGGTCATTGTACTATCTGGAGTATTACCTGTTTTAGGATTGTAATTGTAAGGAGAGTAGGACTATATGAAAACAAAAATTTATGGAATGCTAAAAAAAATATATGCCATAATTATGATGGTTTCTTTTTGGGCTGGTGGCTTACCAATTATTCCTTTTATAATTGCTTTAATTATTGGTGGTAGCATTGGAGAAAATATAAGCATTTTTTTAATAAAAAACTATTATCCATGGTTTATCGTTTTAGCTTCGGTTGCAGTTTTAATTGGCTTGGTTGCATTGTATATAAATAAAAATTTTGGTTTTTCTGTAAAAGACTTAACAAAATCAAATGAGGAAAGTAAATGATCGATTTGAAAGAATCAGATATAATAAAAAATTGGAAAAATAAAGAAATATTGATTTCAATTAATACAATGACATACAATCATGAAAGATATATTGCTCAATGTATTGAAGGAATTTTATCTCAAAAAACTGATTTTGCATTTGAACTATTGATACATGATGATGCATCAACTGATAATACAGTAAATATTGTTCGTGAATATGAAAAAAAATATCCAAATATTATTAAACCAATTTATCAAACAGAAAATCAATGGAAAAGAGGAATAAAAATTTCAGCTACATATCAATATCCTCGTGCAAAAGGAAAATACATTGCAGTTTGTGAAGGTGATGATTATTGGATAGATGAAAATAAACTTCAGATGCAAGTTGATTTTTTGGAAGAAAATCTTGAGTATGGCATGTGTTATACAAATTTTAATATTTATTATCAAAATAAAAATAAATTTGAATATGATTTGTTTACAACTCAATCAGAAAAATTTTTAAAACAATACGACTCATTAGAACAATGGATACTAAAAAAAGGTTATATAGCTCCAATGACTTGGGTTTTTAGAAAATCTTTAATTGATAATTATGAGCCAATGAACTCTTGTGATGGAACTTATGTTCTAGTTGCTCATTTTATGGCTAATTCAAAAATTTTATGTTTGGATAAAACAACTGCAACTTATAGAGTTTTAGATGAAAGTGCTAGTCATTCTAAGAGTCTTGAAAAATTATATAAAAGACATAAAAATCTGAAAGAAGTACAGTATCAACTTATTGAGAAATATAATTTGGATGCTTCCTTAAAAAATCAAGTTGATGAAGATTATTGTAGAGGCGGAATAAAATTATTTGTTGCATTAAATCAAAAGGAAGATATTGAATTGTGTAATCAATTTGAGTGGAATTTTGTTAATAAAATAATTTTGTTTTGTTCAAAAAATAAAATACTATGTAATCTTTTTAAATTAGTTTATGAAAATTTAAGATTGTTAAATAAATGATGATTCAAAATTATTTTTCTAAGGACAGAAACAATGAAAAAAAATAAATATTTAAATTTACATTTTATTTTATCCATATTAAAAATTTTACTTATATTCACCTTCCCTATTCTAACTTTTTTTCAAGATAAAATTGGAAAAAGAGGCGTTGTTTGTTTTATATTTGAAATTTTTGTAATATATTTTATTTCATATATTATTAAAAATAAAAAGCTATCGTATTTTTTTAATTCTATTTTTATTTTTTTGGGGTTATTTAATTTCCTTGTTTTGTATTTTTCAAATACTTTCCTAAATCTAGAAATGGTTACAAATGTAACTAATTTACATGGAATAAAAGGAAATGCAATAAAATATATTCTTTCTATAACATTTATTATTTTTGTATCTTTTTTACCGGTACTAAAAATTAATTTTAATTTGCGTAAATCTATATATTTTATTTTTGTATTTTTTTGTTTAATATTGATTTTAATAACAAAGTCTTATGTGTGGTCTCCGTATTATGGTTATGTTAACTTATTAAAAGATGGAATTACAATAAAAAAATTTTATTCAGATATAAAAAAAGAACAAAGAATGATTGAAGATGGTTCCTTAAAAAAGCAGTTTGAAAAAGCAAGTGTAGAAAATCATTTTACAAAACCAAGTGTATTAAATAAAAATCCTAATGTAATTTTAGTTTTTACAGAAGGTTTGTCAGAAAATATAATATTTGATGATAGAAATATAATGCCAAATGTAAAAAAGTTTTCTGAAGAATGTTTAAAATTTTCGAATTATTATAATCATACATTTGCAACCTATATGGGAATTATTGGTCAGTTATTTTCTGGATATCAGCATAATCATTATGATAGTAATAATCTTGTTTCATTGCAAAGTATATTACGAGAAAAAATGGGATATTCAACTCATTTTATAAATACAGAACCAAATAATTCAGAATTTACTTCTTATCTTGAAAATTTAGGATTTGATTCAGTTTATTCAAATAAAAATATTGTTGATGATAAAAAAAATAAATCATTAAGTGATAAAGTTGCCTATGAAACTTTGTATGAATACACAGAAAATTTATCTGAAAAAGAACAACCTTTCTTTGTTTGTATTTATACATATGGAACACATGCAACATTTGATAGTCCTAACATTCAATACAAGGATGGAAAAAATCCTCTTTTGAATAAATTTCATAATTCTGATTATTGGTTTGGAAAATTTTTTGAGAAATTTAAAAATAATAGCAAATTTGAAAATACAATTTTTGTATATACTGCCGATCATGCCACTGCATTAGATAATGATTTTATAAATTCATTTCCTAATTATGATAGAACAACTTTTGCTCTTGATAAAATTCCGTTATATTTTTATCACAAAAATATTGAAGTAAATTCTTATGATGCATACGGAAGAAATTCTTTATCTTTAGTTCCTACAATATTGGATTATTTAGATATCTCTGAAAAAAATTATTTTTTAGGAGATTCTTTATTTAATGAAAATCCAAATAATTATTTTGATACAAAATTTCAATCTTATGCAACTTTGTATACAACTTTTAATAATGAAATTAAAGTTTTAGATGATTTTGAATTTGAAAAAAAACTTACTCAATATTTTGCTATAAAAAATTCTACTGAAAAGAAGAATAAAATAAATGCAACTTATGTTAATGCATCTTTTGATAAGTTTACAAATAATTGTATTTTAGATATTTCAATTCTAGATATTCCAGATTCTCTTAATATTGCAATTTGGAGTAAGAAAAATGGTCAAGATGATTTACGATGGTTTTCTGTTCCTTATTCAGAATCTATAAAAATTGACTTTTCTGCTTTTAATGATTCTGGAATATATTTAATTGATGTTTATCGAATTAAAAACGGAAAAAGTTATTATTCTACAGGGACAACTCTTTTTATCGATTAAATTTTTAATCAGCTAATTACCATGTGGCAGCTTATATTATTTTTTATAGTTTGTTTTTTTCTCATAATACAGCAAAATTATACTGTAAAATTTAAATTATCCTCAGGTGTTATTTTTTTATTTTCAGTTTTTTTGATTATTATTGCTATATTAAGACCATCAACTTTAAGAGATTATAATAATTATCGCGACTTTTTTAATTACAGTAGAGATGAACGGTTTGAAATTACTGCACATCTTTTTAGATTTGTTAGTCCTTCTTTTATTATTTTTTTATTTTTGTATGCATTTATTGCAATAACTATAAAATTATATGCAATAAAAGAAAATTCATCTTTTCATTTGTTGTCAATTATTACATATATTTCAACTTCTTATGTTTTACATGATTTTATTCAGATTAGAGTAAGTTGTGCTATTGCAATATTTTTATATTCCATTAAATTTTTAAATAATAAAAAATATATTAAATATTGTTTATGTATTTTTATAGCATTTTTATTTCATAAATCAGCTTTAGTTTTCCTTATTGTTCCTATTTTTAATACAAAAAAATTTCGTAGTGCTTTCTGGATATTTTTAATTTTAATTTCATATATTTTATATTTTCTAAATTTTAGTATTTTGAATTTTCTAACGCTTTTTATTCCTCAATCAAGTTATATTATTGTTACAATAAAAAATCATATGGATGTTTCTGCAAATGTATTTAATATAAATCAACTTATTCGTATAGTTGTTTTTATTTATTTTTTATTTAATTTAAAACAATATGATTCTAAAAAATATATCTTGCTAAAAGTTTATGCAATTTCAATTATTTCGTTACCATTCTTTGGAAATATTTCTGTTCTTGCTTATAGATTAAGTGAAATGTTGGGGACTGTAATAATTTTATTGTTACCTGACATAATAACTGTTTCAAAAAATAAAAAAGTTGGATATTTACTTTTTCTTTTATTTGTTGGTATGTTATTCTTTTTGAATAATATTTATAATAATTTTGGTTTTTAGGAGTTATAAAAATTGAAATTTGGTGTTGTTATTGCAACTTACAATGGTGAAAACTATATTTTAGAGCAACTCAATAGTATAATTTCTCAAACAAAACAAGTTGATGAAATTGTTATTACAGATGATGGTTCAACTGATTCTACAAAAAAAATTGTAAATGATTTTATTTGTAATAATAAAAATTTTAAAATTAAACTTGTTGAGCATTCTAATACAAAATCTATTCAAGATAATTTTATTTATGGATGTTCTTTTTTTGAAGATGTAGATTATATTTTCTTTTGTGATCAAGATGATGTTTGGTTAGAAAATAAAGTTGAATTATTTAGTACAAATATTATTGCTAATAATAATCCTTTATTTATTTTTTCAGATGCGAAAGTAGTCGATTCCAATTTAAATATTATAAATAATTCTTTAGTACATACTTTAAGTGATAATTTGTATAATGAACTCTGTAATTCCGAAAAACCTTTATATATTTCTCAAACAAAAATGTTTACAAGGTCTATCTTACTTTGGAATATTGCAACAGGAATGAACACTTGTGTAAAACACGAATTAATAAAAAGATATAACAATATAACAGAGAATATATTACACGATTATTTTTATTTTATGATTTCTTATTTTAATAATAGTGTGTTATATATTCCAAATCAAACCGCTTTATATCGACAGCATAATTTGAATTGTGTTGGCGTAAATAAAAAGAAAAAATTTAGTCAAATTTTAAAAAATAAAAATAAAACCATTGAAAATTTTGAGACTCGGCTTAAAGATTATAAATTTATTTATTCAGAAGTATTCAATTATCTTACTGATGATTCAAAATCTTTTTTTATATCTTTTATTGAATTTTCTGAAAATAGAATTACAAATTTAACAAAAAATAAATTTTTCTTTATTTTGGGTATGCTAAATAAATACAAATTATTTACGAACAGATGGACAAATCAAATAATTAAAGATTGCTTATTTTGTTTATGGAGATAATTTTATTATGAAATTACTTATTGTTTGTGTTAATTATAACTCTTATGAATCTTTAAAAGACTATTTAATATCATTAGATAAATCACTTGAAAATATAGGTGATGTTATTGTTGATATTTTTATTGCAGATAATTCAACTGAAAAAGAAAATTTTGTTTTTTCTTCAAAAAATTTCACATACAAATTACTTCAATTTCCAAACTTAGGATATTTTGGAGGTGCTTTTGAAGTTATCAATTCATTAAATCCATCTGAATATGACTATACAATTATTTCAAATGTTGATGTGAAATATGATGAAAACGCAATTCGTGAATTGGTTAATCTTCCAAAGGATGAAAAAATAGCTTGGATTGCACCTAAAATATATTCTATGTTAAAAAATAAGGATAATAATCCTCAACGATTAAATAGATGTTCCAAGAAAAAATTATTGCTATTGCTCTTAATGTATAAATTACCTATTTTATGTAAATTATATCAAAAAACTTTATATAAAAGGAAAAGAAAGACAGATGTTTGTGAATCAGGTTCAAAAATTTATTGCGGACATGGCTCTGTTATAATTTTAACTTCTATGTTTTTTAAGAATTATGAAAAAATAAATTATCCTGTTTTTTTATATGGTGAAGAAATTTTTTTAGCAGAATTAATTATGAAAAAAAATTTAGAAGTTATTTACTATCCTAATATAATTTTTTATGATGAAGAACATGTGTCTACAAAAAAATTAGGTAAAAACTATTTCAAATTTAATTATAATGCAATAAAATATATATTAACGGAGTTTTATTAATGTCTACACCACTTATCTCAATTATTACACCAAATTATAATTGTGCTCGTTTTATTGCTGAAACTATCGAATCAGTTTTAGCTCAAACTTATTCAAATTGGGAAATGATAATTGTTGATGATTGTTCTACTGATAATAGTTATCAAATTGCAACTGAATACGCAAAAAAAGATTCTAGAATTATTGTTTTACAAAATGAAAAAAACTCTGGAGCTGCTATATCTAGAAATAAAGCTATTGAAACAGCAAAAGGTGATTATCTTGCATTTTTAGATAGCGATGATTTATGGATGCCAGAAAAATTAGAAAAACAATTAAATTTTATGCAAGAAAATAATTGTGATTTTTCATTTACTGAATATGAGCATATTGATGAAAGCAATCAAAGTTTATTAAAGGTTGCTAAGGTTATCAAAAAACTTACATACAAAAAAATGATGTTTCATTGTTTTCCTGGTTGCTTAACAGTTATGTATAATCAAAATAAAGTAGGAAAAATCTATGCCCAAGATATAAAAAAGAATAATGATAATGCCTTATTTTATCCAGTTTTAAAAAAATGTAACAATGCTATGGGTTATAAAGAATGTTTAGGACTTTACAGAATTAGAAAAGGTAGTATTTCAAGAAATAAATTTAAAATGATAGAACCTTATGTAAAAGTTCTTCATGATTTTGAAGGGCACTCTTTATTTTTGTCTTATTTTTGTGTTTTAACACATTTTATTATAAAGATATTTTTTAAATATCGAAAAATTTCCTTGGAGGAATCACTATGTGGAAAGTACAACTTTTTAAATTAAATTATGATGAATTGGAACCTCAAGCTGTAAAAGAAGTTCTTGAATCAGCTTGGATTACTATGGGACAAAAAACTATAGATTTTGAAACAGAATTTGCAAAATATTTAGGAAATGACTCAAAATGTCTTGCTGTTTCCAATGGAACAGCTGCGTTACATATGGCATTACTTGCTCTTGGTATCGGTTCTGGTGATGAAGTAATTACTCCTTCATTAACTTTTATTGCAGACCAAAATGTAACAACTCTTGTGGGTGCAAAAAATGTTCTAGCTGATATCACATCTTATGAAGATTGGAGCATGAATCCACAGGATATTGAAAAAAGAATTACTCCTAAAACTAAAGCAATTATGATTGTACATTATGCAGGTTTTGCTTGTGATATGGAAGCAATTCTTGATATTTGTAAACGACATAATTTGTATCTAATTGAAGATTGTGCTCATACACCAGGTGCTGATTATAAAGGTCAGCCTTTAGGAACTTTCGGAGATATTTCTGCATTCAGTTTCTTTACAAACAAGAATCTTTCTGTTGGTGAAGGCGGAATGGTTGTAACTAAATCAGAAGAATTATTCAAAAAATTAAAAGGTTTGCGTTCTCACGGAATGAGTGTTCCATCTTTTGATAGATTTAAAGGTCGTGCAATTTCTTATGATATTGAAGCTCCTGGATTAAATTATCGAATTGATGAAATGCGCTCTGCTCTTGGTCTAATTCAGTTAGCAAAACTTGATAAAGCAAATGAATCAAGAACAAATCTTGTAAATCATTATTATAAAAGACTAGATGGCGAAAAGAAAATCATTATTCCTTTTAGAAATTTTACAAGAGGAAAACCAAATTTTCATATTATGCCAATCATGTTAGATGAAAGTCTTGATAGAATTAAGGTTATTGAATCAATGAAAGCTGATGGTATTCAAACTAGCATTCACTACCCTGCTATTCAGAATTTTACTGCGTATCAAGGAATTGTTAACAGTACACCACTTGCAGAATTTGTTACAGAACATGAATTAACTTTACCATTATATCCAACAATGACAATCGAAGAAGTTGATTTAGTTTGTGATGCATTACTAAAAGGAATAAATTAAATGATTAGATTTTTTGATATTTTATTTTCAGGTTTGGCAATTATTATTTTGTTTCCGTTTATGTTACCAATTATGATTGGATTAAAATTAACAGGTGAACATGATATTTTTTATTGTCAAGAAAGAGTTGGTAAAGGTGGCAAAATTTTCAAGGTATTAAAATTTGCTACAATGATGAGAAATAGCGAAAATATGCCTGGCGGTGTTTTAACACAAAAAAATGATCCAAGAATTTTACCAATGGGAAAATTTTTACGAAAAACAAAAATTAATGAATTACCTCAGTTGATAAATATTTTTATTGGTCAAATGAGTGTTATTGGACCTCGACCTCAAGCAAAAAGACATTATGATTTATATTCTGAAGATGTAAAAGCTGCTATTGATACAATTCCACCAGGATTATCAGGAATTGGTTCTATCGTTTTCAGAGATGAAGAAGATATGCTTAACGCAGTTGAAGACAGAGATGAATTTCATGATAAAATTATTGCACCTTACAAAGGTGAACTTGAAATTTGGTTTACAAAACATAGAAATGTAATAAATTATTTCAAATTGATTTTTTTAACTGTTTTAGCAGTATTAAAACCTTCATCAAATAAATGGAAAACATCTTTTAAAGATTTACCAACAGTTCCTGATGAATTAAAAGAATATATTTAATCGTTTAATAGGAGATTTTTTATGCTAGATAACATTTTGCCTTTAATTGGACGCACCGCTCCTCTTTTTGAAAAAGATATTGCTAATAATGAAAAAACACTTTCTGAAATTGTAAAAAATTCAAAATTTCTTGTTATCGGTGGAGCTGGAACTATAGGTTCTGCAATTTGTCGTGAAATTTTTGCCCGAAATCCAAAAGTTCTTCATGTTGTTGATATTAGTGAAAATAACATGGTTGAACTTGTTCGTGATATTCGCTCTTCAATTGGTTATAGTGATGGTGAATTTGCAACTTTTGCTTTAGATTGTGGAAGTGATATTTTCAAAGTATTTATTGAGCAACAAACTAAAAGAATTGGTGGCTATGATTATATTTTTAATACTTCAGCATTAAAACATGTTCGTTCAGAAAAAGATCCATATACATTGATGCGAATGATTGATACAAATATTTTTAACACAGATATTACAATGAAAATGGCTCATGAAA
>JAEIGA010013420.1_pt1 | contig 12469 bp, 9 predicted proteins | sample 9270691 | NCBI WGS metagenome assembly JAEIGA01 (sample SAMN17057246, study PRJNA624740) | gut metagenome | biome: biome; isolation source: fecal sample | host: Bos grunniens | place: China: Xizang | collected 2019
GTTGTTCCTAAGTCGATACCAATAATTTTTCCCATTGTATTTAAGTTTTTTTAGTTAATACTAGTTGATTTGTGCTAGTTAAGCTAGTAGTACTAGTAGCACTAGTTAGACTAGTTGGACTAGTAAGCACTAGCAGCACTAGATGCTTTGCCTTACTACAAACAAATGCCGTGCCAAAGTGATTTTGACACGGCGATACTGACAAATACTGACAAAATGGCAGAATTCGGACAGCGCAGGATGGTTATAGCGCTCTCGTAGCGAGCTGTTTTAAAGGTTCTAAAGTTCTAACGGTTCTAACGGTTCTAACGGTTCTAAAGTTCCAAAGGTTCTAAAGTTTCAATGTTTCAACGGTTAGAACAGCGAAGCGGTTAGAACTCTTTCTACAGCGCAGGATGCGGCTAGAACTCTGCGATGACTTCGCGTACCACTTCGGATACGGTAGGGTGTGGGAACACCACTTGTTTGAACTCGCCTACGGTATAGCCCATACGCACGGCAAAGCTGGCAGCAGCTACGAACTCGGAGCAAGGGTTGCCTATCATATGCACGCCCAAGATAGCCTTGCTGCGTTTGTCCACTATCACCTTGCAGAGACCTGTCTCGCCTTCGTTCTCCGCCACAAAACGACCCGAATAGGTCATTGGCAACTGGTGTACCTCGTATGGCACAAATGGCTCGTCGGTAGACATTGATGGCGCAAAATCGCCCTCCTTGATATCGTTGAGGTCTTTCTCGGTCAATCCCACACAAGCTATCTCTGGGTTGGTATACACCACGCTAGGGATGGCGTTGTAAGCGATGCGTTGGAGAGGTATCTGTTTGAGCATACGGCCTACGGCTACCTCTGCCTGACGACTAGCCACATGGGCGAGCATTATCTTGCCTGTGACATCGCCAGCGGCGTAGACATTTTTGAGGTTGGTGCGCATAAACTCGTCCACTACGATACCGCCACGGTAGATCTCGATATCGTTGAGAGCCTCCAGACCTTGCATATTGGCACGACGACCTACTGATACGAGGATATGCTCTGCCTCAAACTCGCCATTGGTGGTAAGCACTTTATTTCCTTGGATCTCAGTTACTTTAGTGTCGGTTAGGATCTGTATACCCGCCTTGCGGTATTTATCCAGAAGGATCTGCACGATGTCTTGGTCGAGGTTAGGCAGGATGGTTGGCATAGCCTCGATAACGGTCACAGGCACGCCTAGTTCGTGGTAGAGGGTAGCAAACTCCATACCGATCACGCCGCCACCTACGATGATCATCGATTGGGGCAACTCCTTGGTGTCGAGTGCCGCTGTGGAATCCCATACGGCAGGGTTATCTTGGATGCCTGGGATAGGTGGCACAAAATTGTTGGAACCTGTACAGATGAGCAGGTTCTCTGCCTCGTATTGCTCCTCGCCGCAAGCTATGACAACGGTGTCGTCTGTGCGAGATACCACAGAGGCTGCGCCCATAATGACGGTACAATGCTCGTTGTTGAGGCGTTGTTTGATACCCGCCACGAGCTTGCGCACCACCTTGGTCTTGCGTTGTGCGATCTTGGTATAGTCAAATGTCACATTATCGGTAGAGACACCGTACTTGGTGGCATTCTTAGCGTTGTAATATTGTTTGGCGCTATAGAGCAGCGTTTTGGTAGGGATACAACCTACATTGAGGCAAGTACCGCCGAGAGCGGTTTGCTCGAAGAGGATGACATCTTTGCCTGCACGAGAGGCCATTTCTGCGGCAGTATAGCCCGCTGGGCCACCGCCGATGATAGCGAGGAAGTGTTTCATATGACTTTAATAGTTCTAGTCGCTCGCAGGGCGAGCTGTTTTAAGGGTTTTAAAAGTTTTAAGGGTTTTGGTAGGACTAGCAGCACTAGCAGCACTAATAGGACTAGCAAAATCATTGTATAAGCACGCCCTGAGCGTTATAGGTATGCCCATCGCACAGGATCAACAATTGTCCATTCTGGAGCACCTTGGTATAAGGGCTAGTCACAGAAGGAGCATCCACCCCTGTAGCCGATTGACAATGCGTGAGGTAATGGGTATAGGTAGCCTGCTGACCACCTAGATAAAGTGTGATATCGCTGATACCAGGGCCATAACTAGCTGTAGCGTCGGGGCTTGTGAAAACTAAGGAGCGAGTGCCTGTGAGCTCAGAAGCAGACCAGATGTAGCGTTGCATGGTATTGGTAGCGGCAGTCACCTGTCCTATCTTGACGCCATCTAGAAGGATATCTATATTCTTCTTGGATTGGTATGAACGGATGGTGAAAGCAATGGAATCAAGCATTGACAAATCGAGCTGAGGCGAAGTGATACTAGCACTCTTAACTAGCAGCCAATAGTCGCCATCGGTACTATTGCGGGTAGGTTTGAGGGCAGTGAGCGTCCAAGCGGTAGAGTCAGACTTATTGAGCGAGATGGTCTGCCCAGTTTGCTCAGTATGTGCAAGCTCTGCATAAACGGCATAGTAGCGGATGTTGGTTTGCACAGCAGGAAACTCGCTAACCTTATTGTATAATCTTGCGGGTGCCTGGGCGCTAGTGCCTGTGATAGGTTGAGGGGTCCAACCTATGAAGTGTATGCTAGTAGCAGAACAAGAGGTAGGCTCCTCAGGGAGGTACTTGATTTGGCTACCGTGGTAAACATACGAGTGATCCACAACCTTATCGCCTACCATCCAGAAGACGGTGTCAACAAGAGTCTGTACATCTTGGCCTAGGAAACCGGAGCTGACACCTAGTTGGAAGCGTTCGTCGGCCGAACAGAGCAGGAGGTCAACATCAAGTGTTTGACCCGAGCGTTCGCCCCATATGTATTCCACTAGATATGGATAATCGATGAACGGATTGCGATTGCCTTGGGTGAGTTGGATACCGTTGTTGCGATCGACTTCCTTGAGCGAGACGGGGTCTTGGCGGTGCCACTTGAGCAACAAAGCCAATCCATAAGGGGTGAGACCATAGTTGTTCTCAGGAGCATAATGCGTGTCCGCATCAATGGTAGCATCAAAGATGACTTGACCATTTTCGTTCCTATTGAAGGTCCATTCGCCTGCCCACTTGACCATAGTACCAAAATAACTACGAGCAATATCACCTTTGTATTCGTCTGCTGGTTCTAGCACATTGGTACTGAGCGTAATAGCGCCCTCAACATAGGCTCCTGCCACAGTATTGGTGACAGATATATTTTTGACCGGCGTACCATACTTGGTACCATTTCCCGACACATTGGCTGCAGTAAGCACCTCGCCGTATGGGCGATTGCCACGGCGGCTGTTCATACCATAGGACGCAGGATAGATATGGAAAATATCCGACCCAGGAGAGTTCTTCTTGCTAGAGCTCATCTCCTGCCCCGCCAGAGAGGTGGTACCAAACCAAGATTGGCACATAGCGTGCTCGCGGTTGTAGCCTTTGCACTCGCCCGTTTGAGAGGTGTTGGAGGTACGGTCTTTTTCGTATATAAACTCGCAATCGCTGTATATCTCCCATATATAGCCATCGGGACGAAGATCGGTGTACTTGAAGGCCAACCAAACACTATCGTAACGAAAGTCGGTGGTACGATAGCCTCGTTTAGCCACCAACTGAATAGCGTCCATCAGTTGCTTGCCACTAGTTCCATCAATGGACTCGTAATACGCTGGTAACGAATCTACTGGAGTAACAGGACAATTAAAGGCAGATAGTGTGACTGCCGTAAAGAGGGATATGAGGATTGTTGTTAGTTTTTTCATATTGTAGGCGCAGCGGGGCTGCTGTTCTAAAGGTTCTAAGCGCAGCGAAGCTGCTGTTCTAAGCGCGACAAAGTCGCTGTTCTAAAAGTTCTAAGCGCAGCGAAGCTGCTGTTCTAAAGGTTCTAAAAGTCGGATGGCTCAAAGTGATTCCAAATAGATTTTAACAGCGGAGGCGACCATTTCGGCACAGGGGCGTTTTTTGTAGTAGGCCTCGGTACGGGCCTCGGGAGTGGGTTCTTGTGGACGAGGTGCGATACCTAGCAGTTCGGCACAGATGAGTGAACCGTTTTCATCTTTGAACTTATTGGCTAGATGTTGCACATAGGTGTAGTTGTTCTTCTTGCCTTCGGCATCGCCAGGGATGGCGCTACCGTTCTCGAGGCCTGCAAGAAGGAACATACCGCAAGCGGCACCACAGGTCTGGCGCATACGGCCAATGCCACCACCGAAAGAGGCAGCTAGGCGGAGAGCCGTAGGCTCGTCGATGCCATAGATATCGGCGCAAGCCGCGAAAACGGCTTGGCTACAGTTGAAGCCTTGGTGAAAGAGCTCTTTGGCGATTTCCACGCGATTGAGTATTTCTTGTTCGGTCATATGTGTCTTTTTTTTAGATCGGGCGGAGCCCTTGAGGATCACTTCGTTTGAAGATCGCCTTCGGCTTGAAGATCACTTCGTTTGAAGATCGGGCAGAGCCCTTGAAGAACTTCGAGTGAATGTAATGAACGATCTTCGAGCACCTTTGGGTGCGATCTTCAAGTGAGTGTAACGAACGATCTACAGCGCAGCGATCTATCTCACGAAGCTAGTTTTGAGTTTAGGTTCTGCGCTCACAGGCAGCGCCTCTTGACTAAGTCCACGAAGCATCCACACCATATTACGGGCTAATGTACGCATAGTCTGCAAACCCTCGAGATCCTCAACCGCTTCGCCAATAGCAGCACCGTGAACACTATTCCAATACTGCGAAGGAACAACTGGCATATTGTTGATAGTAAAGTACTTGTTGAGTCGATCAAAAGTCGCACTCGCGCCCCCACGACGGCATACTGCCACAGCAGCAGCTGGCTTATACGCCATCTTGGCTCCACAAGAGTAGAACAAACGATCGAGCAAAGCACAGAGACTGCCGTTAGGACCGGCATAATAGACAGGTGAACCGACTACCAAACCATCGATACCCTCGTCAAGAATCTGACGGAGCTCGTCGTACAAGGCATCGGAGAAGGCACAATGGGTATTGTTCTTACGACAAGCACCACAAGCCACACAACCACGAACAGGCTGCGTGCCAATATGTACAATCTGCGTTTCTATACCCGCCTCATTGAGCGTCTTAGCCACCTCGGAAAGTGCTATAAAGGTGTTACCTTTAGCACGAGGACTACCATTGATTAGAAGAACTTTCATAATATACGCAATTTGGTGCAAAGGTAGCATTTTTTCGGGACATATGCAAGCTATTTTACTTAAAAGTAAAGATAATGACACTTTTTTGTTCAATTTCCTTGCATATATGCAAAATTTTAACTACTTTTGCACCGTGGAATATTTTGGAATAATATCATCTCGTTTGGGAATCGCAGCAAAACAAGTAGCTGCGACCGTGGCATTGCTTAATGAGAATGCTACGATACCCTTTATTGCGCGTTATCGTAAGGAGAAAACGGGCAGTCTGGACGAGGTACAGATAGCCGCCATCGCGGAGGAGTATCATCGTTGTTTGGAGATAGATGATAGAAAAGCCACTATACTGAAGACCATAGAGGAGCAAGGCAAACTAACGGATGAGTTGCGCACGCGTATTGAGCAATGTTGGGATGCCACAGAACTAGAAGACATCTACCTACCCTACAAGCCCCACCGCAAGACCAGAGCTGATGTGGCAAGGGAGCAGGGGTATGAGCCATTGGCGGAAGCCATTTTTAGCCAAAAATGGCAGATCGCTGCGCTTAAAGATCGCTTCGCTGGAAGTTTGAAGATCGCTTCGCTGGAAGATATGGACGCTGCCTTGCAAGGAGCACGAGACATTATGGCAGAGTGGATTAGTCAGGATGAGAAAGCCAGAAATGGTATGCGCCGAGAGTTTGGCTATAGTGCGATGATCACCACGAAAGTGGTAAAAGATAAAGCAGAGGAACAAGAGGCACAGAAATACAAGGACTATTTTGCTATCAACGAGCCATTGCGTCGCATAAGTTCGCACAGGTTATTGGCTATTCGTCGTGCCGAAGCAGAGGGATATATTCGCGTAGATATCTCGCCAGACAGAGAGAAAGCCCTGGACAAGTTGGCACAACTATACTTGCGCAATAACAGCGATGCGGCATATCAAGTGGAGTTGGCAATGGAGGACAGCTATAAGCGTCTATTGAAGCCTGCGATAGAGACCGAGTTTGCGGCAAGCAGCAAGGAGAAAGCCGATACAGAGGCGATACGCGTGTTTGCCGATAACCTCAGACAGCTATTGCTGGAATCGCCATTAGGACAGAAACGCGTATTGGCTGTGGATCCGGGATTCCGTACGGGATGCAAAGTGGTGGTGCTATCTGCCCAAGGAGATCTATTGCAGCACACTGTAGTGATGCTCAATAATAAGCAATCGATAGAGACGCTACAACGACTGGTGCGTCAATACCAAATAGAAGCCATAGCGATAGGTAATGGTACCGCTTCGCGTGAGGCTGAGCAGATGGTGAGAGTAGCACTAGGCGATAAGGCGAGAGGCGATGAGGCGAGAGGCGATGAGGCGACAAGGCGAGAGGTGCAGGTGTTTGTGGTGAGTGAGAGCGGCGCGTCGGTATATTCTGCAAGTAAGATAGCCAGAGAGGAGTTTCCGAACGAGGATGTGACCGTGAGGGGTGCCGTATCAATAGGCAGACGCCTGATGGATCCGCTGGCGGAGTTGGTGAAGATAGACCCTAAGTCAATAGGTGTAGGACAATACCAACACGATGTCAACCAAAGTCGCCTAGCAGAGAGCCTACAACAAACCGTAGAGAGTGTGGTGAACCATGTAGGCGTAGATGTGAATACCGCAAGTAAGCATATATTGACCTATATCTCTGGTTTGGGTCCTACCCTAGCGCAGAATATCGTGAATTATAGAAGCGAGAATGGTCCGTTTAAGAGTCGCAAAGAGCTGCTGAAAGTGCCAAAGATGGGTGCAAAGACCTACGAGCAGGCAGCGGGATTCTTGCGCGTGACGAACTCGGCTATGCCGTTGGATAATTCGGCAGTTCACCCTGAGAGTTACGGAATAGTGGAAAAGATGGCCAAGGATCTGGGATGCCAAGTGAGCGATCTGATGGCGCAAGCAGAACTGCGCGAGAAAATAGACCTGAAACGCTATGTAAACGAGCAAGTGGGAATGCCTACATTGAAGGATATTATGCAAGAGTTGGAGAAACCTAGTCGTGATCCGCGCGAGCAGATAGAGGAATGGCATTTTGACGAGAGCGTACATACGATAGACGATTTGCAAGTGGGTATGGTGTTGCCAGGTATCATCACGAATATCAGCAATTTTGGTGCGTTCTGCGATGTGGGCGTACACAAGGACGGACTGATACATATCTCGGAGATGGCCAATAGACGAATAAGCAACCCTAGCGAAGTGGTACGACTACACGAGCATGTACGCGTACGCGTAATAGATATAGATAGAGCGAGAGGTAGGATACAGCTGTCGCTGAAGGGGGTATTATAGTTTAAAGTTTATAGTTTAAAGTTTATAGTTTAAAGTTTAAAGGTAAGAATATATGAAAAAGATTTTAATGATTGCAATGATGGTAGTAGCTGCCGTAGCATTGCACGCACAAGTACCTAGTCTACAACTGAAGGACATCAATGGTAAAACAGTCAACACAGCTAACATCATTAAAAACAATGGCAAACCTGTCATCATCTCCTTCTGGGCAACATGGTGCAAACCTTGTCTCCGTGAGTTGAAAGCTATACACGAAGTGTATGCTGACTGGCAAGACGAGACTGGCGTGAAGATGATCATCGTCAGCATCGACCAAACACAAGATGCCAACAAGGTGAAACCACTCGTGGATGGCAACGGATGGGAGTACGAGGTATTGCTCGATCCTAACAGCGACTTCAAACGAGCTATGAATGTACAAAATGTTCCTCATGTGTTTGTCTTGGATGGCAAAGGCAAAATCGTATATAACCACGCTGGTTATGTAGATGGCGGTGAGGAAGATATCTACGAAGCATTGGAGAAGTAATATCGGTTAGGCGGTTAGTATCGGTTAGGCGGTTAGGCGGTTAGACGGTTAAGCGGTTAATATCGGTTAGGCGGTTAAGCGGTTAAAAGGAATTGAAATGATAAAAAAGATTAGAAATATCCTATTGGTTTGTTGTCTAGTGCCAGTGATGACGTGGGCACAAAAGGATACGGTGATTGTCGTTGGTGGTATTCAGCACGAAGGCCTCTTCCCTACCGACATGAGCGAAGTGCCTCAACAACCCGATTGGGCAAAGATCACCCACTTGAGCAATACCTACCTTGACCTAGGTATGCGTTGGGAGCACAATATGGACAACAAGGCTGGTTTTCGAGGACTAGAAGTGATCACCCGTGCCGAACTCACCGAGTGGCCCATGCTGGGTTATGACGCCGACTTTGGCGGCTATGGTCTAAGCCACTTGCACATAGGAGCTAACTTCAGTTGGGGCAAAATCACAGTAGGTGATGTGTATGGCCAGTTTGGTAGCGGAATGGTGTTGCGCCTATACGAAGATCGTGCACTAGGCGTAGACAACGCATTGCGTGGTGGTAAGATCGAAGTTTCTCCCTACAAGGGTATCTACATAGAAGCCTTGGGCGGTAAGCAACGCCGCTATTGGAACTGCTACGAGGATGGTGCTTGGGGCTGGAACTACAAACAAGATGCCGTATTGGGTGCTAACCTAGAGTTGGGATTGCAAGAGTGGATTCCCCAATTGCAAGAAGCAGGTGCCAATCTCACCATCGGCGGAAGCTATGTGAGTAAGTATCAGAAGGAAGACACCATCATCTGTAACACCGTTATCAAACCTGAGGGTAAGTACGACTACTATTATAACTTGCCGGAGTGGGTAGGTGCTGGTAGTGTGCGTGCCCAATTGCAAATGGACGGATGGAATGCCCTAGTGGAGTATGCCTACAAAGCCAACGATCCAACCATTGTGAACAAGTACAGCTATGACCCAGGTCAAGCATTGTTGTTGTCATTGAGTTATTCACAAAAGGGATTGTCTATCATCGCGCAAGCTAAACGCTCGGAGAATATGTCCTTCCGTTCGGATAGACAAGCCTACCTGATGGCAGGAACCATCAACCATATGACGCCATTTGCCAATCAGCACACCTATATGTTGACTTCGCTCTACCCATACGGTACACACAAGACCGCTAGCGAGTGGGCTTTTCAAGGTGAGATACGCTACACCTGGAAACGCGGCACCAAGATGGGTGGTAAGTATGGCACTACATTGAAGCTCAATGCATCCCATATCCGGGGCACTACCGACAAATGGTTTGATATGAGCGAGGTACCCTATTATACCGATGTCAACCTGGAACTCAACAAGAAACTCACCAAGCAATGGACCATCGGCGCTATGGCTATGTATCAGACATACAACAAGCAAGTTATCGAAGGTCACGGCGACTTGATTCGTGCTGGCATAGGAGTTGTAGAAGCTAAGTATGCACTCAACAAACAAGTGCAGATGCGAGCTGAACTGCAATATATGTACACCCGTCAAGATGAAGGTCAATGGGTGGCTGCCTTGTACGAGTTGAGTCTGTGGCGCCAATTGGTGTTGTCTGGCCAATGGATGTATAATATAGGTTATGCACACGAGGCAACCAACGAGCACTACTATACCGTAGCTGCTACCTATACCCACGGGGCTCATCGCGTGATGGCAGGATATACCAAAACACGCGAGGGATTCAACTGCTCAGGCGGTGTATGCCGATATGTGCCTAAACAAGAGGGAGTGAGTTTGACATATAATTTTACTTGGTAGTTTAAGCGGTTAGACGGTTAGGCGGTTAAGCGGTAAGAATATAAAAGATATGAAGATAAATTGGAAATATATGACGATGGTGTTGGCAGTAGTACTGCTAGCGGCCTGCGAGATAATACCAGATGGTGAGCGTGAAGATGTGATCTTTACTCCGACTGATCCTAGTGCTGTAAAACGCACATCGTTGCTGATAGAATATTCGGGTTGGCAATGCGTGAACTGTCCGACAGCAGCAGAAGAGGCACATCGTCTGAAAGAATTGTACGGAGAGGAGTTAGTGGTAGTAGTAATGCACCCAGAGAGCAATCCGAACACCAGACATAACAACAAGCCTGCGCTGAACTATACTTGTCCAGAGGCAGATAGTCTGTATCTTATGATGGGCGGAACGAACACTACCCCATTTCCAACGGGTAATGTGAATATGGTGAAGGATGAGACCAAGGGTTATTTTAACGACTACGAGAGCTGGGCAACATTGGTGAGTCAGGCCTATGCTAATCCAAAGCCTGTGATTGTATCGCAAGATGCATATTGCATAGATACCAATCAGGTGTTTATTGCAGTAGATATCGCCAATCTGGATAGCGTAGCCATAAACGCTACCCTACAAGTATGGCTCACGGAAGACTCTGTAATAGGTAGTCAGAAGAAACCAGAGGGCACCGATAAGGAGTATGCACACAACCACTTAATGCGTGCTAGTATCTCACCTATCTGGGGAGAGAAACTACTGATAGACGCAAGTATGACGCAACAAATCGTATATGAATATACTTTGCCAGAGAAAGTAAAGAAAGAGAACTGCAATATTGTGGCAGTAGTGAGTGTAGATGGCGAAGTAATACAAGCGAATGAAACGAAGGTAGGGATTTGAGTGTTAAGAGAAAATAACTAAAAAATATAAGAATATGAAGAAGATTTTAACAACTGTAATTGTGCTCTGTGCTGCATTGGGTATGCAAGCGGCATTGCACTTGAATTATGAGAAATGGGAAGGTGATGAGCAAGTGATCACCGAAGTGACAGAGAGCACTACCATTCTTGTAACCGAGTTTGAGTGGGACGAGGACCTAGAAGAAGCCTTGATGGAGGTGAGAGGTAAATTATACTCGGACGAGTCACAAAACATTAAAGTAACTATCACACGCCAAAGTACAGGTGTGATAGATCAGTTCTGCGCCGCAGGTAACTGCATACCAGGTAATGGAGAATCGAAACAAGTATGCGAGTTTGTAGTAGGTAGTTCAGCTATGCAACAGACCTGGTTTACCCACTACACCCCAACGGAGGCTGGCAACGAATTGATCAGTTATGAGTTTAACGATGGTGTGAATCCTGCCATCACTTTGACTATCAAGTACAGCTATTTGATGACTGCTGTGGAGGATGTAGTAGCGCCACAACACAATGGTAAAATCTATAACCTGCTTGGTCAACAAATGTCAACAACTGATTTGAGCGAGTTGCCAAAAGGTATTTATATCATCAATGGCAAGAAAGTGATAAAACAATAAGATTGATTAACTGTTTATTATTTAAGGTATGAAAAAGAGTTGGATGTTGCTAAGTTTGGCAACGCTCTTATTAGGTTTGGTAAGTTGTGAGCCTGCGGTAGAGTCAACCATTGCGCTTAATACCAATAGTCTGAGTTTGTTGGTAGGAGAAAAAGCAACGCTAGTGGCTACTATTACTCCTGAAAGACCATCAGAAACATTGGTATGGGAATCGAGCAATAAGATGATTGCAGCTGTGGATGAGAATGGTGTGGTAACAGCCAAGAACGAAGGTGAAGCGATAATCAGCGTTAGCACCAATGTAGGTCGTGCGGAATGCCTAGTAAGCGTAACCAAAGGTGCTCTGAAAATGAATATGGAGACCGCAGACTGCTTGATGTATGACTGTATACAACTAAGCGTAGAAAAACCTGAACACAAAAAAGACGCCAAGGAAGTGTGGATGACAGGTAACAAGGAGATTGCTGTGGTGAACAGCAAGGGTCTTGTAACAGGTGTTGCACCAGGAACCACTACTATCAAGGCGACACTAACAGGTTGTGTAGCTGCTGTATGTACAGTAACAGTAAAAGAGGTGCCAGTATCTTTTGCGCGTAAATACCTGATTGAGCACTTTACAGGCGAAGACTGCGGTTATTGCCCTGGCGGTATGTACGCAATTGTAGAATATCTAGAGAGCGCTACTACCCCATCTATCTGGGTGAGTCATCACTATGGTTTTGGTTCGGACGAATACACTATATCTGAAAGCAGCAAGATAGGTAATACATTGGGTGTAAATGGTGCACCAAATATGTCATTGAACCGTAGCAAACAGTCTGAAGGTCTGACCTTCCATCCAGGTTACTTGCCAGAGATTACGATAGCAGACAAGACGGAGGCGGCTATGTCGGTAGAAATAAATCGTAACTATAACGCTACAACCCGTCAGTTGGATGTGACAGTAAGTGGTGAATGCACCTATGATAGCCAAAGTAAATTCTTGGTATCGGTACTCATCAAGGAGAATCGTCTGGTAGGCCAACAAGCAGACTATACCTATTCTTGGAAAACTGCTAAGTGGAAAGAGTATATGCACGCACGCGTGATTCGTGATATGCTGACTCTGCCACTAGGAGATACTATTGAACTAGTTAACAGGGCATACAGCAAGACTTGGAGCTATACTATACCTGAGA
>JAEIGA010013421.1_pt1 | contig 12469 bp, 8 predicted proteins | sample 9270691 | NCBI WGS metagenome assembly JAEIGA01 (sample SAMN17057246, study PRJNA624740) | gut metagenome | biome: biome; isolation source: fecal sample | host: Bos grunniens | place: China: Xizang | collected 2019
AGTAAATTAACAACATGAAAATATAGAAATGCTGTATAAAGAAATTTTTAACTCTTCAAAAACGCAAATTCATAACTGATATTTGCTATAAATCAAAAACAGATGCTTACCTTTGCAGAGTTTTATGAATATCAGCCGTAAAGAGTCCGTTTTAATCGTTGCCCAGCTTATTCCTTTAGTGGGCATCCTATATCTGTTTACCGACCTTGTGGGATGTCTCTTTGTAGGAGAAGACTATCATGTGCGCACATGGTTCCGCATCAAGGTACTCGGCTTTATCACAGCATTTACAGCAGCCTACCTCACGGGAACAAATATCCTGAAGTGGCCTACACGTCAGTTGGGCTACATAGGCTACCCTATATACCTGCTCATCGCGGCATTGTGTGGTGTATTCACCACCCCACACGACCTGTTAGGCTATAAGATAGGACTCATACTCATCCCCATTGTGGCACAATTCCTCAAATGGTATGGCAAGGGCATACTCCGTCGTTACCTGCGTGGGGTGAGCCACCTGGCAGGCGGTCGCATCATCAGCACCAAGGGACTATTCCTCATGGGCTTCACGTTGGGTGTAGGTATAGTACTTATGATGGGGATATACAGCCTGCGTGGAACTCTCCACTTTCACCTTCGCGAGTTTATCGTTGAGACCGTGGCAGTGCCTTTCAAGGAGCCGGAGAAGCCTAATCATGACCCCACGTTGACAGACCGTCGTGATCCCTACCGCAACTACCCACGCATATTCAACGACCTCAATGATAGACAATTGGTCGCTGCACAGGCCAATGGCACACCACACGTACTCACCGTAGAGGAACTTGAGGTGGGCAAGTATGGATTGCAATACATAGAGACAAATAAATTATATCAGGTAGACCCTCTCACACACTCTTCACCTTACCTCGTACCTAAGGCGAAGGAGTTTTTAGATGATCTGGGAGAGGCTTTTCAGGACTCACTCTTCAACCGTGGTTACGATCGTCGCCACCGCTTCATCGTGACCAGTGTATATCGCACACAGAACCATATCAAGATGCTTCGTCGTAGTGGCAATGTGAACGCCTCACAGAATTCATGTCACCAATATGGTACTACGGTAGATATCACCTATATGCGTTTCGGCAAGCCGGAAGAGCATATCGCTACCGACACCAAACTGCAACAACTACTATTCCAGACTGTATACGACATGCACAAGGCGGGACGCTGCTACGTGAAGTATGAGCGCAAACAGGCCTGTCTGCACATCACGGTAAGATAACCGGAACAACTTCTTAGAAATTCGGACGCTCCAGACAAGCATTGGGCGCACTCACACGCAATACATGCGATATCGTGGGAGCCACACGCTCAACAGCAACAGGAGTATGATCAAGCTCGGGTTCCAAGCCTGCACCATAATATATAATAGGTACGGGCACATTGGAACGGCTGTAATAGACCTCCTCTTTCCAACGCTCATCAATGAGTGTCCAACCTGGAGCGACCTCAATAATCAAATCACCAGAGCAACTGCTGCTATAGCTATTGCAGACACGCGAATCGGCATCACCCGTGAGCAGTTCAATAGAGGTATATACACGCTTTACACCCTCTTTCTGGCAAAGGAACTCGGCACTGCAGTCAAGCAACTCCTTCATGCGAAGCTGACGCTTCTCTATCATATCACGGTTAAGATAAATCTCATTCAAGTATGCACCTTCTACGTAATTCTCAGGGCCATAAAGTGCTCCCAAGTACATATTGAGCAATGCTTTGCATTGTTCAATACGTAGTTCCCCCGTTGGCAAAGTGAGGAATCTGCTATCGGGATGACTGGTATCTGTATACCCGGTAGAGGTGACAACAAACAGGGCATTTTCAATACCCACCTCTTTATCCACAACTTTAAGCAGCTCTGCAATGTTGCGATCGAGGCGACAGTAGATATCTTGCAGTTCTACGGGACGTTCCCATGCTGATGCATGCTCAAAATTACCAGCATAGTAACCAATGCAGAGCATGTCGGTCACATTATTGCGTCCCAGCAAACTGCCTTTGACGCATGCTATTGCCAGCTGTGTCACCTCATCATTGATGCAGGCCGAAGTCTTGTAACGCTTTACAGCTCCATCACTGCGGAAGGTGTGATTGAAGGCACGGGGCGAGCCATCGAAAGCTGAGTTATCGTACACCTTGACGGGATAATAGGGTTCCCATGACATCTCATTCCAATCGAAACGACCGCCTTTACGTCGATTGAAAGGACGTGCCCAAGCAGGTAACCCATCGTAATAAGCCGAGGTTGCCCATTGGGCATGGTCATCGCTGAGCCATATCGCGGTACTGGGTGAATGGCCTCCTGCCAAAACAGCCATATCGCGCTCAGGAGCAATGGAGACGATGTAGGAATTTCCACTGGTAGCCAACTTCAACTCATCAGCAAAGGTCGTTACCAACAGACGAGAAGGAGAGGTAGACTCAAAAGTATTGGTTCCTGCGTAAGCTTCATCGTCTACGGGAGATTGCACACGCAAAGTCTTGCGCTCAAGGAAATTATTGCCCGCGATACCATGATAATAAGGGGTAGTACCACTGTATATGGAGGCTACCGCTGATGAACGATCGGGGGCAGCATGAGAATAATAGCCATTGCTGTATACTCGTCCCTCAGAAAGCAATTTCTTGAAGCCATCCTCGCCATACAGATGCATATATTTCTCCATGTAATCGGCACGCAACTGGTCTACAACAATGCTTATCACCACTTTGGGAGGTTCGCTATTGGCAGACTTGAGCAGTGCCGGCATACCCATGACCACTACAAGGGCGATACTGCGCACATGTACACCATGAGACTTGTTATTGGCTGCAAGACGCACCTTGAGACGATGCTTCAAATAGGGATATACCCAAAGGTTGTGCAAGACACGCAACAACAAAGCAGACACAAATATCCATGCTGCAAGTTGCACATGCTGTCCAATGAGCGGAGCTGCCACCATAAAAGCGACATACATGGCTACCATCACGTAGCTAAAAGCCGGCACACGACGACGCAACTTTCCACCAATAAAGAAGGGAATAAACAACAATGGCAGAGGATTGAGGTAGATGACATGTGCATTGCTTCCTACCGTAGGATGCGATGAGAAGAAGAAAAGAAAAGCTACCACACAGCCCATTAAGCCTTGTATCATAAAGAGCAATATATCAAACCACCACATACGACGTTCGAGCAAGAACTCAAGTGTACATATTATCGCCACGAAAAGCGAGAAGAGGATCATCACCTCTACGGGAGTCATTGGAAAATGCCAGACCTCCTCTTGCGGCTCCAATGGCTCTATCACCTGTTCCTCGACCACATAGGGAAACGAGTGAGATGATTCTGTGAGCAGCATGCTGGCTGTATAGTCTTTCAAGTATTCGGGGGCAAACATCTGACGACGGGCCTCAATGGGGCAATCGGCCTCTACACCAAGCAAGTAATCAATACCAAACTGCATCCACGGATAAGCAGCAGTATACTGATGCAAGATACTACGATACGAAGAATCCTTTTCATTGTCTCCCTTCACCTCATTCAAATGAGCCTTCAACGCTTCCTCGACCTTATCGCGGGCCTTCGTGCTACAGTTGTTATACAAAAAATTGTAACGATAGGTTCTATTCTCGGGCTGCAGGTTATGGTTGAGCAACGCTATCAACTGAATCTTCTCCTCCTCACTAAGATTGAGTTGCTGCAATGTCACCGAAGAGCCACGTTCAGTATATTCGCGCTCGAAGATAGGATAATTCATTGCTCCCACGACATAATCGGTATCACCTTTGATAAACTTCCAGATAAAGTTTGGAGCATCAAACACAAACAAACCATAGTTTATCGCCATATCAACTCCTGCGGTGGGTATTTCGATACGTAATGCCGTATGCCCATACACGGCATACACCTCGGTTCCTGGAGAACAGGTAACAAGACTTACTCGTATAGAATCATTCGTATCGCGTACCAGCGTAGAATCAATAGATGCCGATAACTTCAACAAAGAAAAACAACAGATGATGAATAACAAAATTCCCTTTTTCATATCTTCAATTATTTCAATAGGCAAAATTAGTGTAAAAATTTGGCATTTCGCTCGCCTTACACTAATTTTGCAGCCGCATTGTTTAAAATAGGTATAAAATAGCATTAGATATGGGAAAAATCATTCTTACTGGTGACCGTCCTACGGGTCGCCTTCACTTGGGACACTTTGTAGGCTCGCTACGTCGTCGTGTAGAATTGCAGAATTCGGGACTCTTCGACAAGATATTCATCATGATTGCCGATGCTCAGGCACTGACCGACAACGCAGATAACCCCGAGAAGATACGCCAAAATATCATCGAGGTGGCACTCGACTACCTCGCATGTGGCATTGACCCCACAAAGAGCACCATCTTCATTCAGTCACAGGTGGCTGAGCTGTGCGAGTTGGCGTTCTACTACATGAATCTCGTGACCGTAAGTCGCTTGCAACGCAACCCGACCGTAAAGACTGAGATTCAGATGCGTAACTTTGAAACCAGTATTCCCGTAGGTTTCTTCACTTACCCCATCAGCCAGGCATCAGATATCACAGCCTTCCGCGCTACTACCGTTCCTGCGGGAGAGGATCAACAGCCCATGATTGAACAGGCTCGTGAGATTGCACGCCGTTTTAACGGCATCTATGGAGAGACTCTTGTGGAACCCGAGATATTACTTCCCGACAATGCTGCATGTATGCGTCTTCCGGGCACTGACGGTAAGGCTAAGATGTCTAAATCATTGGGCAACTGCATCTACCTTTCTGATTCTTCTGAGGAGGTACGCAAACGCGTAATGAGCATGTATACCGACCCCGATCACATCCGTGTGGAAGATCCAGGCAAGATTGAGGGGAACACAGTATTCACCTACCTCGATGCTTTCTGCCGTCCCGAACACTTCGCTCAGTACTGGCCCGACTATAGCAACCTTGATGAATTGAAGGCACACTACCAACGTGGTGGATTGGGAGACGTGAAGGTAAAGAAATTCCTCTACGCTATCCTTGAAGAGCTGCTTACGCCTATCCGCGAACGTCGTAAGGAGTGGGAGAAGGATATCCCTGCTGTATTTGACATCTTGAAGCGTGGTAGCGAAGCTGCACGTGCCGTAGCAGCCGACACATTGGCTGATGTACGTAGCGCAATGCGTATCAACTACTTCGACGATGCAGAACTGATTGCCGAGCAGTCACGCAAGTTTCAGGGATAAGCAATAGCACACAACAAACACCTCACCGTGCATCTCATTATCGACATAGGTAATTCGTCGGCCAAGGTAGCCCTATTCGAGGACAATACCCCCGTAAAGGAGATCCGCACCGAACACGAGGAGCTACCGACACTCTTGGTGACCCTAAGCGAGGAGCAACGTATTACGCGAGCCATTGTTTCGTCGGTGATACCGATTGACGAAACTACCGAACAGGCCATCAACAAATTGCCGTTCCCCGTGTTACACATGTCGGCAAAGCTACGGATGCCTTTCAGCATTGCTTATAAGACACCCGAGACTTTAGGTGCTGACAGATTAGCTGCTGTAGCCGAAGCACGCATGCAATACCCAAAAAGCGACCTATTAGTCATTGATGTGGGTACTGCCATAACCTATGACATTGTCACCTCCGAAGGTGTATATCTTGGAGGTAACATCTCACCCGGCATAGGTATGAGATTCAAAGCGCTACACCACTTCACAGGCAAGTTGCCGTTAGTAGACAAAGAGGGCAAACGTGTGGGAATCGGTGATACTACAGAGAATGCTATCAGAGAGGGAGTTTTGCAAGGTGTAAGTTATGAAATTGAAGGATACATAGACACATACAGGAACAAATATCCTCATCTTTTGGTTTTTTTAACAGGCGGTGGGGCGAATTTCTTGGATAATCGGACAAAAAGTCGCACCTTTGCAGACAGTTTGCTTGTTTTAAAAGGACTAAACCGAATATTAACACTAAACGATGAGAATTTTTAGGAGCATATCCTTATTGATCGCGTCCCTGCTTGTCATCTCTTTGCATGCAGAGAACGGCATGAACTCGCCCTATACACGTTATGGATTCGGGCAACTCTCTACTATGGAGACAGGCGCCAACAAGGGTATGGGAGGTACAGGCATAGGTGTGCGCAACAGCAGCCAAATAAATATGCTCAACCCCGCATCGTATGCAGCAGTAGATACACTCACTTTCTTATTTGATGTAGGCATGAGCCTCCACAATACCAACTTCGCCGAGGGTAACGTAAAAATGAATGCTCGCAACACAACATTCGACTACTTTGCCATGCAATATCGTCTGACCCCCAAGTTGGGAATGACGATAGGTATGACACCTTTCTCAAATATCGGATACAACTTTAGCAACACGCAGACAATCCGTGACGACGAAGACGGAGAGGTGACTACCACCAATCGTTATTATGGCGATGGTGGATTGCGCCAAGTGACAGTAGGTCTCGGATGGAGCCCCCTCAAAGGTTTCTCAGTAGGTACCAACCTCTCGTATTTATATGGCGAGGTGTATCATTACGTATACAACCAATATAACGAATCAAGTATCAGCACCCGTACAAAGCAATACATTGCTGATGTCAATACTTATAAGGCAGACTTTGGATTCCAATATGGTGTATCCTTCGGCAAGAACAAATTGACTTTAGGTGCTACCTACCAATTGGGGCATGACATTAACAACGATGTGTATATCATCGACATGATTACGACAGGAACATCAGTTACCAGCAGTGACACATTGGAAACGTCAAAGCTGAGCATCCCCACAGGCTACGGAGTAGGTTTGTCATACACCTATGACAACCGCTTGACCATCGCTGCCGACTATAGTGCACAACAATACGGCACGGCACACTTCTTCGGCCAAAAAGGAGCAGACTGCTACCGTGCATCAATCGGTGTAGAATACATCCCGGAAAGCGTCACTCGCAAGATTTTCCGTCGCGCACGCTATCGTGCCGGTCTGCATCATGCCACAGCACATTACTACGTAGGCGACCACAAGGGTCCATCGGAATATGGTGCTACCATCGGTATAGGACTACCCATCTCGAACAGATGGAATTCGAAGAGTATCATCAATATCTCTGGACAAGCCGTACATGTGCGTCCGGCAGTAGGGACAAACATGATTACCGAGAATTATCTCCGTCTCAACATTGGCCTTTCGTTTAACGAAACATGGTTCGACAAGTGGAAAGTACAATAAAACAGAAAAGAAGAAAGAATAATAACTACATAAACAAAGCAAAATGAGAATTAGAGCTATTATCGCATTATTTGCATTGACATCTTCTGTTGCAATGGCACAGAAGGGAGTGGAAGACGGTTCGCGTTACGGACACGGACAGGACAGTATTAACTGCTTGAACAACATCAGCCTTTACACTGAGTCATTCAAGACAAAGAACTATGCTGATGCTTACGTACATTGGAAGAAGGTATTTACCGAAGCTCCCTTCGCACGTATGGATACCTACACCAATGGTGCTAAAATTTTGAAGGGCCTCATCGCTGCTACTAAGGTAGTAGACGAGCGCAAGGCTTTTGCTGAAGAGTTGATGGCTGTATATGACCAGCAGTTGCAGCACCTCGACAAGCTCAACACATTGCTCCGCACACCTCTCAAGGATTTCAAGGTAAAGGGTCTCAAGGCACATGACTACATCACCTACTATCCTGGTATGGATGTAAACAAGGCTTACGAGATGTTGACAGAGGTTATCGAGCAGGGTAAAGCTGGCAACGACTATTACATCATCGGTGACTTCATGAAGGTATCTTCAACCAAGTTCAAGAAGGATGAGAATCACCGTGAGCAGCTTATTCAGGATTACCTCACCTCATCAGAGCTCATCAACACTATCGCTGAGGCTGCAAACAATAGCACCTCAGCACAGAAGGAGACATTGATACAGGCTATTGCTAAGACCAAGGAGAACGTTGACGCTTACTTCATCAACAGCGGTGCTGCTGACTGCGAGCAGTTGGAAGCGATTTATGCTCCTAAGATTGAGGAGAACAAGGACAACCTCGAGTACTTGAAGAAGGTAGTATCTGTAATGAGCATGCTCTCATGCACCGAGTCAAACGCTTACTACACTGCTTCAGAGTACGCTCACAACATTGCTCCTACCGCTGAGACTGCTGCTGGATGCGCATTCCGTTATTTCAAGCGTGGTGAAGTAGAGAAGTCTATCGAGTTCTTCGACCAAGCTATCGAGCTTGACACCACCTCTTTGGGTAAGGCAGAGTACAGCTACAAGGCAGCCGTTATCCTCAACTCAAATAAGCAGTTGGCTAAGGCTAAGACCTATGTAACCAAAGCTATTAGCCTTAACGGAAACAAAGGTGCTTATTACATCCTCTTGGCTAACATTTACGCTGCTGCTCCCAAGTGGAACGATGACAGCAACCTCAACAATTGCAAATACTACGTTGTACTTGACAAACTCCACCAAGCTAAGCGCGTTGATGAGTCTGTTGCTGAAGAGGCTAACAAGATGATTGCTGCATACTCTACCCATACACCTGCCATCGAGGAACTCTTCTTCCTTGGTTACAAGAAAGGTGATCAGGTAAAGATTGGTGGTATCATCAACGAAACTGCAACAATTCGCTAAGAATCAGTGGACTCAGACCAACGTCAATCGAGTATAAGACCTTATGGCATAACAATCGCTACTGCAGCGATTGTTATGCTGTTTCTATTATCCGCCTGCTCAAAGACAAAGCAACCGGTTACCGATGCCGTCACCAATCGTGACTCGGTGCCCATAATGACTACCCGGGATGTTTCGACTTATATATCAGACTCGGGAGTAGTACGTTACAAGATCATCACTGATGAGTGGGCGGTTTTTGACCGTCTAGATCCTTCAATGTGGAGTTTCGAGAAAGGAATCTATCTCGAAAAGTTCAACAATGACTTAAGTATTGCCGCTACTATCGTGGCTGACACGGCCTACTATTATGATAAACAAGAGTTGTGGGAACTGCGTGGCAACGTGCATATCGAAAACGAACAAGACGAGCAGTTCGACACACAGCACCTCTTTTGGAACCAACAAACCAAGAAAGTGTATTCTGACCTGTATATTCGTATCAGACAGCAGAAACGCATCATCACAGGCGTAGGGTTCACTTCGAACCAGGAGTTCACCAACTACACCATCAAACAGACTCAAGGCATCTTCCCCATCAAGGAGGAGCCCCATCAACCCAATGACTCTACCGCCATACAAGGCGACACTATAGCAATTGTAGAATAATATTCACCTAATGGATACCACCCTAATTTTTTTACTCATATCATTGGCTTTCTCCGCTTTTTTTTCGGGCATGGAGATTGCTTTCGTCTCATCCAGCAAGTTGCGTTTTGAGGTAGACAAGAGTCATCGCAACCTCTCGGGCAAGCTACTCTCTGTATTCTACAACAACCCCAACAACTATATCTCAACCATGCTCGTGGGTAACAACATTGCCCTCGTCATATACGGTATCATGATGGCACGTGTCATCGACGGTTTTCTCATCAAGTACATTACCGACAATGATGCATGGTTACTTCTTGCCGACACAACAATCTCTACACTCATCATCCTTGTAGTGGGAGAGTTCTTACCCAAGACTATTTTTAAGATTAACCCGAATGGGACGTTGCGTTTCTTCGCATTACCAACCTTTCTCATATATTGTGTGCTGTACCCCATTTCACAATTTGCGACAGCATGCGCGCGGGTAATACTACGACTTTTTGGCATCAAGCTCAACAAGGAAAACTCTACCAAGGCATTTACAAAAATGGACCTTGACTATTTCATCCAATCGAGTATACAGCAGGGTAATGGCACACAAGATGTAGACACCGAGGTAAAGATATTCCAAAACGCTCTTGACTTCTCGAACCTCCGCATACGAGACTGCATGATCCATCGTACCGAGATAGAGGCTGTGAGTAAAGACACCCCAACCGAGGAACTCATGCGCACCTTTGTCGAGAGCGGATTCTCTAAACTCATTGTTTACGAAGAAAGCATCGACAACATCATCGGATACATACATTCATCAGAGATGTTCAAAAGCTCTGGCACATGGCAGCAACACATCTGTAAAATGCCTTTTGTTCCTGAAAGTATGCAGGCACAGAAGCTCATGGAGCAGTTCCTGCAGCAGAAAAAATCACTTGCAGTCGTAGTAGATGAGTTCGGTGGCACAGCCGGTATCATCTCGCTTGAAGATATCGTCGAGGAACTTTTCGGTGAAATTGAAGACGAGCACGACGTAGACGATTACATTGCCAAGAAGTCAGACGATGACACCTACACTCTATCGGCACGACTTGAGATTGAGCGTGTCAATGAGATGTTCGGGCTCAATCTTCCTGTATCAGACGAATATCAGACCATTGCCGGACTCATATTGTACCATTACAAAAGTTTCCCTAAAATACACGAGATAATACAAATTCACGACTTCCGATTCAAAATCATGAAGGTAGAAAGCAATAAAATCGAGCTAATCACGCTGAAAATAGAGAAATAAACCATTTTTTCGGTCTATTTTTTATGTGGTTAGAGGGTTTTTTCGTACCTTCGTGCGCTCAAATCAAAATGAAATAATAATAAACTAAAAATAACACGAAATGGCAACATTACAATCAATCAGAAAACACGGAGCATTCCTTGTAATCATCATCGGTCTTGCTCTGTTTGCATTCATTGCAGGCGATGCCGCAAAGGTATTGCAACCTCATCAGAATTCACGTAACGTAGGTGAAATCAACGGTAACAAAATCGATGCACAAGTGTACCAACAGATGATAGAAGAGTACACTCAGGCTATCAACTTCGTACGTGGTGGCAGCTCACTCACTGAGGCAGAGAGCGCACAGATTAAGGACGAGGTATGGAACACAATCGTAACCAATACACTCGTAGGCGAGCAAGCAAAGAAGTTGGGTCTCACTGTAACTACCGCTGAGCTTCAAGCTGTTGTTAAGGAAGGTACAGATCCTTTGTTGACTTCTTCTGCATTCCGCAACCAGACAACTGGTCAGTTTGATAGCGACGTACTCATGAAATTCCTTGCTGACTATGCTAACATGGACACTGAGGTAATGCCCGCTGAGTATGTTGACTACTACCAGCAGCTCTACAACTACTGGAAGTTCATCGAGAGCAACCTCCAGAGCAGCATCCTCATGCAGAAGTACGAGGCACTCATTGCCGGTGCACAGCTTACCAACCCTGTAGCTGCAGAATACAACTTTAACGCACGTAACGCACACGCAGAAGTTGCTTACGCTGTAGTACCTTTCAACAGTGTAGCAGACTCACTCGTTAAGGTTAGCAATGCTGACATCAAGAAGCTCTATGACGCAAAGAAAGAGCTCTACAAGCAGCCCGCAGAGACACGTGCAGTGAAATACATCGACGTAGCTGTAGTACCCAGCCAAGCTGACCGCGATGAACTCTTGAAGGAAGTAGGTGAGTATGCTAGTCAGATGGCTACAACTGAAGATATGGCTGCCCTCATCCGCTTGGCAAACTCTGCAGTAGCTTACTCAGAGGTTCCTGTATCAAGCAATGGTCTTCCCGAGGACGTGATTGCTCATCTCGACTCTGTAAAGGGCAACGAGGTATACGGTCCCTACTATAACCAAGCTGACGACACATACAATGCATTCCAGCTCATCGCTAAGACACAACTCCCCGACTCTGTACAGTACCGTCAGATTCAGGTTGTTGACGAGGACGCTACACGTGCTCAGGTTTTGGCAGACAGCATCTACAATGCATTGAAGAAGGGTGCTGATTTTGCTGAGCTCGCAGCGAAGTACAATCAACCTGCTGAAGCTGCATGGATTGCTTCTTCACACTATGAGGGTGCTTCACTCACAGGCGATAACGCAACATACATCAACACACTCTTCGGTATGAAGAAGGGTGAGCTCAAGCAGCTCAATCTTGGCGGTGGCTACCTCATCATCGAGGCTATTGCTACAACTAAGCCCATTGAGAAGTATACTGCAGCAGTAATCAAGCGTCCTGCATACTTCAGCAATGAGACATATGCAGAGGCTTACAACAAACTTAGCGCTTTCGTAGCAGACAACCAAACACTCGCTGACATGGAAGCTAACGCAGAAGAGGCAGGTTTCCGTCTCTACCCCATCAACGAGCTCAGCAACGCTGCTCACACCATCGGTGGTGTACAGGGCACACGTGAAGCACTCCGTTGGGCATTCAATGCAGAGAAGGGTGAGGTTTCACAGATCTTCGAAGCTGGCGAGAACGACCACCTTCTCGTAGTTGCAGTTGCTGATATCCACAAGGCTGGTTACCGTCCTATTGAGCAGTTTGCTGACATGTTCCGCATCCAAGCTCTCAACGA
>JAEIGA010013422.1_pt1 | contig 12469 bp, 11 predicted proteins | sample 9270691 | NCBI WGS metagenome assembly JAEIGA01 (sample SAMN17057246, study PRJNA624740) | gut metagenome | biome: biome; isolation source: fecal sample | host: Bos grunniens | place: China: Xizang | collected 2019
CATCAACCGATGAATTCTTTAACTTATTTTTTTCAATACCACAACTTTCTCATGTCTGTTTCAATTTGGGTGTAATTGCTCACAGCAGGAGAAGTGTCCCAATTATTGAAAAGTACTATAAGGATTAATAGGATAACTATAATAAGTATTAAAATTATTGCCCATCTATTCAATTATTCACCTACCATTGTCAAAGTTATTGTTCTGTTGCTTCTTGGCCCATCTAATTCTATGAAAAATACTGATTGCCATGTACCTAAATCAAGTTTTGAATTTTTAATCGGCAAACACTCACTTGAAGAAAGCAAAAATGATTTCAGGTGTGAGCGAGCATTGTTGTCAATCCTGTCATGATTATAAGAATATTTATCCGAAATCAAATTATCCAAACTGAATTCAATATCCTTTAAAAGTCCGGACTCATTTTCATTAACGACAATAGCTGAAGTAGAATGCTTTGAAAAAATAGAGATTAATCCTTCATTGATTTCTATTAATTCATTGATTTTAGATGTTATATCAATTATTTCAAATTTTTTTGAAGTATTAATTTTTATAGAATTGGTTTTTAGTGTCATTAAAATGATATTTGTTTTTACATATTAATAAAATAAAAGAAAAAAAGAAAAGTAAATTTTTAATTAAAATTCACTTTTACGCCTGTATCCATATATCAAACATCCCAATAAAGATACAATACTCAAAACAACAAGTCCTGATGTATCAGTAACCTCTTTTGAGATTTTGCTTGGAGGTACAATCTCATATGCTTTACCTTCCTTGGATACTTCACCGTTACTTGCATCCCCGGCTTCAATGTCTCCGTTAGTTAATGCACTTTCACCGTTATCGGATGAATCCTGAAAAGATCCTGATGCATTAGTTCCAAAAACTCCTGATTTTTCAGAGTTGGCAAAATGAGCACTTCTAGAAGTACCATTCTGCAGGTTTCCACTGCCTTTAGCAGAACCTCCCTGTGTAGAATCAGCCATATCATCAGGACTATTGCCCCACAATCCATTTTGACCTTCTTGATTTTGTGAAGTAGTGGAATCCTGATTATCTTCCTTTTCACCGGATGCTGCTCTATATGTGTATTTGACAGGTTCGCCACCTATCATGACTTCAATATCATATTCCTTATCGGGATCAAGGTTTGCATCAATTGTGGCTTTACCGTTTACAAATTTCGCAGTATACTGATTACCGTCGATATTGACCTTTGTATCAAATGTTCCAAATTCCTTTACTGCCTGGCCGCTATTGTCATACATTTGAAGACCGATACCATTTTTTACAGATATTGTTCCCATTTTCATTATCCCTGCCAAAAGCATTGGACATACAAAAGTATTTGAATCGTCGGTTGAGTCAAACCAGTTATCGCCTAGTTTAAATACAGGCAAATCAGGATTATTTTTAGCCTGATACATTTCATTATGTGCTAATACATTGTACTTAACTTCCAGTCTTCCTGGAGACTTTTCTCTTGCAGTTGTAAAACCTGAACCGAACAATAATCCGTTTCCTGTTTCGTAAACACCGCCTGTTTCTTTAATTGACGGATTTTTACGGTTGCTTGTAAATGAATTTGCATTAATAATATCATAACGGGATGTTGAATTGATGAAAATTCCGTTAAGGTTTTCATAAGCGTTGTTATGCTTTATTATATTCCCGTAAGATTTATTCTGCAAGGTTATTCCATTAAGCACATTATGATGAATTTCATTATACACAATAGTATTATTGTTTATGTTGGATGTTTCAATTCCGGATCTTTGATTATATGATATTGTATTGTTTTTAACAGAACTGAATCCGACGTTTTTAAGCTGAAGTCCATCACCAAAGGATTTTGAAATTGAATTGAAGCTTACTTCAACATAATTTGAATCTTTAATTAGAATTCCGGCATTCTGAGAGCCAGTCAGCTTATTATTTTTTATTGTGGTATTGTCTGATGAATCGACAATGACTCCATAATCATTCAAATCGGATATTATTGTAATTCCAGATAATCTGCTTCCGCCAGAATTGTTGGTGAAGTAAAATCCGAAGGTTTTGTCTATTGACAAGTTTTGAGACTTAGTGCTTATACCATCTGAAACCTGAATGATACTGTCTGCAGTAGATACAATATTTAATCTCTTATCCACTACCAATGAGATGTTTTTATAGACCTTTGAAGTAAATTCAAACGTATCATCATCCTTTGCATTATCCAACAACACCTGAATATCTCCGTTAGATAAATCATCAGTAATCTGATAGGAATTACCATGTGAAGATAAAGTGTTATTGTTAATTTCATTAGCATTTACACAAGAAACAAGCAATAAACCTGTAAAACATATGAAAAAAAGAATTATAACTTTTTTATTCATATATAAACCCCTCATTTCAAATTAATCAAAATAAATTATACGAATTTTACGAAATAAACTAAATTTAATATTGATTAATATTTATTATATTTACAATTAAAACATATAAAGTTTTTTAAAATATATAAAAAGAACATATAATTCATATTTTGTTAATTAAAATAAATTAACCCCGTTATAAAAAATTAATTTAAATATTAAAAAATACAAACTCTACATTGTTGCTTATCGATTAAAGAGAAAATAAGTAATTATAAAAAATTAGATAAAGATGATGATATGAATAAAAAGAATTTATTTATAACCATATTTTTAGTTTTTGCCATTATTTTAGGTTCATCTGTTGTATTTGCACAAGATACTTCTGATTTTGCAAATGCAAACGATGGAATGAAATTACAGGAAAGCTCAAATGTAAATGATATTATTCAAAGTACAGATGATATGAAATTATCCGCAAGCTATGATATAAAGAGCGGTTCAGATAGTGAAACTATCCAAAAAACCATCAATAATATGAGCGATGGGGATACTTTAAACTTCGAAGAAGGAACTTATAATGATATATGTATATATGTAGACAAAGGCATTACAATCAACGGTAACGGTGCTAAGTTAATCGGATATGAAAATCCTAATGTGAATACCACTCCAAATATAATAACTACACCAACCCAATCCGGAGGATATGGAATAGGAAATTATGCAACATTATATATTGTCAATACTTCCAACGTAATTGTAAATGAACTCAACATTGTAGGACAAAGCTCCGCATACGGACAGGCAGCTGTATTTGCAAACTCAGCAAATAATTTAACCATTGCAAAATCAGTCATTGACGGTGGTTACTGGGGTATTTATTTAGAGTACAGTGCCGACGGAAGCATAATCAGCAACACAATTCAAAATCAGGAAGCAATCGGTATAATCAATTTCGGTTCTCCAAGAACACTGATTGCAAACAACAAGGTTATTAACGCTAAAAACCATGGAATTGATGCAAGGCATGGAACCGGCCCTAATGTGCAAATAATAAACAATACCGTAATCGCTTCCAAAGAAGGAATTTACCTGATGCATTCCAAAGGACACACTGCATCCGGAAATACAATTATAAACTGTACCACAAGTTCCATTACATGTTACGGATCAGGTCAGATTACCATTTCAGGCAACACCTTAAAAAAATCCAGAATAGGTATTTTACTTGGTGGAGGATACTATGACATTAACGTTGAAGAAAATACATTCCTGTTAGACAATTTACCATTCCCACCAACCTTTGTATACTATATAGCTCAAGCAAACAGCACTTATCAAAGTGCAGAAAACGTTATTGGAACATATACTGAAGGACTTCCACGCAGCACATCTGTTAATGTTGAAACTCCAGTTAATCCTAATCCTGACTATGCAGCTATTTTAAATCCTACAGGAACCACATACAATGTAACCAGTGGAATGACCGGAAGTGAAATTCAAAGCATTATTGATTCCATGAATGATGGAGATACATTATCCTTTGAAAAAAATGCAACATTCAATGATATTTCAATCTATACTGATAAAAACATTAAAATTTTAGGAAACGGAGCTACTTTAATTGGATATGATAATATCAATGCATCCAATGTGCCTGTAAAAATCAGAAATGCTACCTCCAATGGAGGATATGCGATTGGAGAATATGCAGTATTTTATATAGTCAACACTACAGAAGCCATAATCAGTGATTTAAACATCATCGCACAATATCCGGGTTACGATACAACAAAAGCAACAACCAATACTGAAGAATATAAAACTGTAGGAGTACACATTGAAAAAAGTAAAAAATTCACTGCAACCAATTTGGATATTACAGGAGCATCCTGGGGTATTTTCCTTAGAAGTTCACCTAACGGAATTGTATCCAACAATAACATCCATGATGTCTACACCACAGGTGTTATAAGCTTCGGATCAGCAAATTCCACAATAATGAACAATAAAATTACCAATGCCGTAAACCACGGTATTGATGTAAGACACGGAACAGGCCCTAATGCTGTTATTTTCAACAATACTGTCAGCGGCGCAAAAGAAGGAATCTATTTAATGCATTCCAAAGGACACACAGTTTATGAAAATACAATCAGCAACTATAAAATCAGTGCAATTACTGCCTATGGATCAGGAAATGAAGTTATTTTCAACAATACCATTGCTGCAGGAAGATTATATTTCTTACTTGGCGGCGGATATTACAATGTAACTATCGCAACCAATATATATCCGCCGGCTGCAATGTACTATCCATTCCCACCAACATTCAGAGAGTTCATCGCTCAAGCAGATAGTGGTTTTCAAAGTGCTGATAATGTAATTGGTGTTTACAGCACAAATCCGTCAACACAACTTGTTGCTGAAGACATTACACTCGATTCAAATAACGGAACTATAGAAGTAACATTAAAAGACGGTAATGGAAATGCATTATACAATGAGGAAGTTATTTTATCTCTAAATGGTGCAAACTACACCTCAAAAACAAATGCTAACGGTATAGCATCATTTAACATCACAGCAAAAGAAGGTGCAAACACCGCAACTTTCACATACAACGCCAGAGGATATTTGGATCCATCCAACACAACAGCTACAGTCAATGTGAAAACTGCAACTAAAATCGAAGCATCAAAAGTTACCAAAACATACAATGTTGCTAAAAGTTTAGTTCTTAGTTTAAAAGATGTCAATGGAGAAATTTTAGCTAATAAAACTGTTACAATTACCATAAACGGCAAAGATTATAATAAAACTACCGACAGTAACGGTCAAGCCATTTTAGCTTTAAGCAATTTAGCTCCTAAAACATCATATCCTGCAGTGATTAAATTTAACGGTGACGATTTATATAAAGCATCCAGCGCAAAAGTTAGTGTTGTTGTCAAAAAAGCAACTCCTAAATTAACTGCAAAAGCAAAAACATTTAAAGCTGCAACAAAAACCAAACAATATACTATAATCTTGAAAACCAACAAAAATGCAGCTATTAAAAAAGTTAAAGTTACCCTTAAAATTAAAGGTAAAACCTACAAAGCCACTACCAACTCAAAAGGTAAAGCTGTCTTTAAAATTACCAAATTTGCTAAAAAGGGTAAATACACAGCTGCTGTTAAATTTGCAGGAAATAAATATTACAATGGCAAAACTGTAAAAGCAAAAATAACAATCAAATAGAAGAGATCAATTTGGTCTCTTTTAATTTTTTTTAATTTAAAATCCAAAAATAAGAAGGATATAAGAGATTTTAAAAATCCCTGTTTTTAATAAGCATTTCTTTTAGAAAAAGCGAAATATATTATGAATAACCCAAGTAGAATCAAAACAATTTGAGGAAATATTGCAAAGATTATCATAGGAATTATCTTTAATTCCGCCAGAAGCCATAGTACACCATAGATAACTAGCAAAACACCAAATAATATAGCTATTTTAAATGCCAAGTCTTTAAAATCAAAGAAAGGCATTCCTCCAAAGGGACCCTGCATCAAATCACCTACAGCTCTTTGGTTCCGTCTTCAGTTCCTACAATGACCTTATCAACCATCTGTGAGAATATTCCGTTTTCAACAACGCCCGGAATTGAATTTAAATCTATTTCCAAGTGGGCAGGAGATTCAATCTTGTCGAATTTGGCATCAATGACAAAGTTTCCATTATCTGTAATTACAGGTCCGTCTTTTCTTTGAGCCATTCTTATCTCACATGTTGCGCCCATATCCTCCAATGTCTGTATAACAATCCTTGATGCATCAGGCAACACTTCTACAGGAACCGGGAAAGTGCCTAACTCTTCAACACATTTGGATTCATCTACAATAACTATGAATTTTTTAGCGGCATAATCAACAATTTTTTCTTTTGTGTGGGCTGCTCCTCCCCCTTTAATTAAATTAAAATCGCTGTCCACTTCATCAGCACCGTCAACGGACAGGTCAATGTCATGCTCTTCTAATGTAGTGATTGGGATGTTCCACTGTTTGGCAATCAATAATGATTGGAATGATGTTGGGATTCCCATTACATTAATTCCCTCTTCTTTAATTCTCATTCCTACTTTTTCAATGAAAAAATGTGTGGTTGAACCTGTACCGAGTCCTAAAACCATTCCATCTTCCACATATTCAGCGGCCTTATACCCTGCATTTTTCTTACTGGAATTGTTGCTGCTAGCATTTTTCATTTATATCACAAACCCCAATGTTAATTTATTTAGTTTATAACCCTTTTTACATTCTGTATGCTTTCCTTCATGGTTTAAAACAATGCATTTATCATTTTCCATTAAACCTTCAGGGAAGCAGAGATCATGAAATTCACAATCCTCATCACAATCAAGAGCGTTAAATGTAAATGTTGATCCTTCAAAAATGTTTTTAGAATCTGTCAATATGTCTATTTGAGCTCTGTCAACTTCAACAGGAACGACTGCGCCTTCACCATGGATAGGGCATTTCTGTTCATTGTCACGTACATCAGTAATGACATATTTTCTATTTTCTTCCAGATTTCCTATACAAGATGATTTAAATCTGCAATCATCACATTCAGGAGCAGGACCTAAAAAAACAAATTCTTGACCTTCTTTTGCAAGTTGTTTACCTATTAATGTTATCATTAAATCACCTCTGTTTTATGGGCCAGTTCATAAGCCGCCTCTTTTGAAATTCCGTTGTCACCTAAAATTGTATATCGCTCAGGCCTAATCTTATGAGCCATCACCAATGCTTCAATGACATCTTCATCTGCAATTCCTATTTCAGAAGCAGTGGTTGGAGCCTGAACAGCTTTTAGAGAATCCCTAATAGATTTCCAATCTCCTCCATGAAGATACATCATCATTATTGTTCCGATACCGCATTGTTCACCGTGAAGTGCAGGCTTATCTAAAATCTTATCCAAAGCGTGTGAGAACAGATGCTCTGATCCGCTTGCAGGACGTGAAGAGCCTGCAATACTGATGGCCATTCCTCCGCTGAAGAGAGATTTCATGACAATTCTGGCACTTGGCTCAAGATTCGGTTTTATGTTAGCGATATTGTCAGTAATGAGATGTGCTGACATTATTGAAAGCGCAGCTGCTGATTCGCTGAACTGTGCATTTTTTAGTCTGTGTGCTAATTCCCAATCTTTAATAGCTGTGAAATTAGCCATTAAATCTGCACATCCTGCAGCAAGCAGTCTGAATGGAGATTGTGCAATGACTTCAGAATCTGCTATGACCGCTATTGGAGAGTGAGCTGTAACAGATATTGAAGTGTCAGGGTTTTTGATTGATGCCATAGGAGATACAATACCATCATGAGAAGCTGTTGTCGGCATGGATACAAAGTATACGCCCTGATTAAAAGAAGATAACTTAGCTACATCAATAACTTTTCCACCACCAATACCAAGTACGGTAGTGTCCGGTGTGATTAATTCTTCAACTTCGGATATTGATTCTTGAGATGCATTATCGACTTTAATTACATCATATTCAATATCTTCATTTTCCAGACTTTCAATTGCAGGTTTTGCTCCCGCATCAAATGTATGGGAACCTGTAACGATTAAAGCCTTTTTGTCCAAATGCAAAGATTTGCAAATCTCGGCAGTATCTTTTATAATGCCCGGATCAATGTAAACTTCCCTTGGCATCTGTATTTTCCTATTGCTCATAATATCTCCTAAATTAAATTATACATTATTATATATGTATAAAATAATTATAAATAACTTTCTTTAAATAGATTTAATATATATTAAAAACAGATATTTTAATGTTATAAAATTTTAAGGTGATATGGTGGAAAATTTTGACGAATGGTTTCATGATATTTTAGAAAATTCAAATATTACTGATTAAAGATATCCTATTAAATGAATGGCAGTTTGGATGCCATACGGTTTTCAGATAAGAAAGCACTCAATGAACATTATAAAAAAATTATTAGATAAAGATCATGAGGAAGTTTTGTTCCCAATGCTTGTTCCTGAAACTGAGCTTGCAAAAGAGGGTATTCATGTAAAAGGGTTCGAAGATGAAGTATACTGGGTAACACAAGGAGGGCAGACCCCTTTAAATGAAAAATTAGCTCTAAGACCAACCAGTGAAACTGCAATCTATCCTATGTATGCATTATGGATTAGAACACACATTGACCTTCCAATCAAATATTATCAGATTGTAAATACATTCAGATATGAAACTAAACACACTAGGCCTTTAATACGTGTAAGGGAAATTACCACATTTAAAGAAGCACATACCGCTCATGCTACAAAAGAGGAATCAGATGAACAGATTCAGGATTTCATTGCAATCTATAAAGAGTTCTTTGACGATTTGGGAGTTCCATATTTAATCTCAAAAAGACCTGAATGGGACAAGTTCCCTGGTGCAGACTACACCATGGCTTTTGATGTCATAATGCCTAACGGTAAAACCCTGCAGGTTGGTACAATCCACAATCTGGGCCAGACCTTTGCAAAAACCTTTGACATTACCTTTGAAGATAAGGACGGCCAGCACAAACTGGTTTATCAGACCTGTGCAGGAGTATCCGACAGAGTAATAGCTTCCGTTATTGGAATTCATGGAGATGAAAAAGGACTTAGATTACCACCTAAAGTATCACCGAATCAGATAACCATAATTCCAATTCTGTTCAAGAAAGGAAAAGAGGAAGTACTGGCAAAATGCTCACAAATCAAAGAACAATTAGAAGATGCAGGCCTTAGAGTTAACATTGATGACAGAGACATCAGACCAGGTAAAAAGTTCAATGACTGGGAGCTTAAAGGAACTCCACTTAAACTTGAACTCGGACCTCGCGATTTGGAAAATAACATTACCGTTGCAATGAGAAGAGATGAAGGAGAAAAAATAGAACTTGCTTTAGATGACTCATTAGCCTCTAACGTTATCGATTTACTTGAAAAATCCGATGAAAACCTATCTGAAATCGCATGGAACTTCCAGGACGAACATATAAAATTCACAGAAAACATCGATGAGATTTCCGAACTTGTTGAAGCGGGAAATGTTGTTAAATTCTACTGGTGCGGAGATGAAGCCGTGGGAAAAGAAATTGAAGAAAAAACCGGTTACGACATTTTAGGTATTCAGGAAGAGGTTTCTGAAGGAAAATGCATCGCAAGCGGTAAAGATGCAAAATACATTGCTCTAATAGCTAAAACTTATTAAGTGATTAAAATGGATAACATATATGCAATAATTCCTGTTACCACATTCAAAAATGCAAAAACCAGACTTTCTCCATTTTTATCTGCTGAAGAAAGAGAAAATCTTTTAAAGGCAATGCTTCGTGATGTAACTGATACCTTAAAAAAACATGTGGATAAAATTTATATCATCAGCCGTGACGAGGACGTATTGAGTTATGCAAAAAGTTTGAATGTGAATACCATTAAAGAAAATGACAATTCCAATTTGAACAAAGCATTGACTCAGGCAATGAAATTATGTAAAGGAAAAACCAGAAAAATAATTATAGTGCCTAGCGACATTCCTTTAATCGGCAAAACCAATGTTCAAATGCTGATTGATGCATCCAAAAATCTGGATTTTATAATTGTTCCATCAAAAGGCGGCGGAACAAATATGATTATAATGAAACCTATGGCAATACGCACAAGATATGAAGGATTCAGCTATAAAGAACATGTAAAAATTGCTGAACAGAAAAAATTAAATCCTCAGGTTCATGATTCATTCTTTATGGCATTGGACGTCAATACCACTGAAGATTTAGGTGAAATCATGATACACGGCGAAAAAACACATACCAGACAATACCTAAAAGAGCTCAAAGTCAATGTTGAATCTTACCGTGGATCAGAACGCCTGAAAGTTACAAGAGCTGATTAGATTGATAGTGATGAGCATTGCAGGTGTCGATCCGTCAGGAGGAGCAGGGGTTTTTGCTGATTTAAAGACATTCCAGGCAATCGGAGTTTATGGAACCGGAATTGTAACAGCACTTACTGCTCAAAATCCATATAAATTCTTTTCAGCACTGCCAATTTCTCCAGAATACATTGAAGAGCAAATGGATTCAGTTATGGAAAGCTATGAAGTTGAATTCATTAAAACAGGAATGCTGTACTCACCTGAAATTATAAAACTGGTTTCCAAAAAGGTCAGACAATACGGCTTAAAAGCTGTTGTTGATCCTGTAATGGTTGCAACCTCAGGAGGCGACCTGACCCGAGAAGACCTGGCCGATGCATTCAATAAATATCTGCTTCCAAATTCAATATTAACAACTCCCAATGTCAGTGAAGCTGAAAAATTAAGCGGAATAAACATTGAAAGCAAGGAAGATGCAATAAAGGCTTCCAAAAAAATATGCTGTGACAATATAATTACCGGAGGACATCTGGACGGAATAAACACCATCAGCATTGGCAGTGAAATTACAGTTAAAAAACAAGAATTAATAAAAACTGACAATCTTCACGGCACAGGATGTAATCTGTCCTCTGCAATTGTGGCTTATTTGGCAAAAAATAATGATTTGCAAACATCAATCCTGAAAGCTCTGGATTATGTTTACGAAGGAATAAAAAATGGAAATTATGGAACATTAATAGCTAAGATATAACTATTAGTCTCCCATATCTAAATTTTCAACAATGGATTCCTGAAGAGCAATGAACTCAGCGGATTCCCTTTTTCTTGGTCTTTCAATATTAACATCAACGATATTGGCTATTTTTCCAGGATTCTTATCCATGATTACTATTTTATCCGCTAAAAATACTGCTTCATCAACATCGTGAGTTACAAAAACAATTGTATTTTCGAATCTTTTCCAAACTCCAATTAGCTGTTCTTGAAGCTTGTGTCTATTTTGCATATCCAGTGCAGAAAACGGCTCATCCATAAGCAATATTGGTGAATGATTGAGCAAGGATCTGATAATTGCAACCCTTTGTTTCATACCACCTGAAAGTTCGTGAGGATAGCTATCCTTAAAGTCAATTAAACCCACACTTGTAAGATATCTTTCTGCAGCCTCAATATTTTCCTGTTTGGAACCTTTTTTTGTCATCTCCAAACCAAAAGTTACATTCTGCAGGACTGTTAACCATGGGAACAATGAATATTGCTGGAAAATTACTGCCCTGTCACCGGATGGTTTTTTAACAACTTCCCCATTTGCAACAATTTCCCCTGATGTAGGCTGGTCAAGACCTGCAATTAATCTTAAAAGAGTTGTTTTGCCGCAACCGGAGGGACCTAAAAGACAGATCAGTTCTCCATCATTAATATTTAAATTAATATCCTCTAAAACAGACAATTTATCCATTTTTTTGCCTTCAAAGGATTTGTTAATATTTTTAACTTCGATTGACACACATAACACCTACCAGAATATCCTATCTTGAATTTTAGTAAACACAAAGTCAAACACAAGTCCGATTAAACCAATAACCAGCATACCGACAACTGTAGTACCTGTATCAAATAAATTGGTTGCAGTTAAAATCATGTATCCCAGACCGCTGCTTGAACCGATCATTTCCGCTGAAATGGTACACATCAAAGCGATTCCAATACCGACCTTCAAACCAGAAACAACATAAGGAACCGCTGAAGGCAGAACAACACGTTTTAAAACATTCCAATCATTAGCTCCTAAAGTTTGAGCTGATTCCACTAAAACCTTATCGGTTCTTTTAACCCCATCAATGGTATATACTAAAATAGGGAACACACATCCCATAAATATAATAAATACAGCAGGAAGGGTGCCTATTCCAAACCATAAAATTGAAAATGGAATCCATGCAACAGGAGGAATCGGCCTTAAAACACTGATTACAAAAGTACATAAATCTTCCAATGTTTTATACCATCCAAGAATGATTCCACCCGGAATTGCTACAACAGATGCACAAAGTAAACCGGCAAATACCTTAAATAAAGTATCCACAGTATTTGTAAGAAGTTTACCGTTTTGAATAACCACCACTGCAGAATTTATCACGTCCAAAGGACCCGGCAAAATATATGAAGAGAATAA
>JAEIGA010013423.1_pt1 | contig 12468 bp, 17 predicted proteins | sample 9270691 | NCBI WGS metagenome assembly JAEIGA01 (sample SAMN17057246, study PRJNA624740) | gut metagenome | biome: biome; isolation source: fecal sample | host: Bos grunniens | place: China: Xizang | collected 2019
AGGATCACCGCGTCCGCGGTCTGCTTCAATACTACGGAGCAGGCCGCACCGGGCGCTGGGCTGGTCGACTCGTACAGGTGCAGAACCTACCGCAGAACCACCTGGACGGCATCGGCACCGTGCGCGAGATCCTACGAGACAGAGACCTGGATCTCTTGGAGATGTGCTTCCACAACGTGCCGGACGTCCTCTCCCAGCCGATCCGCACCGCCTTCATCGCCAAGCCCGGCCACACCTTCCTGGTGGCTGACTACGCCGCCATCGAGGCCCGCGTCATCGCATGGATGGCTGGAGAGCAGTGGCGGATGGACGTGTTCGCCCAGGGTGGCGACATCTACTGCTCCTCCGCGTCGCAAATGTTCAAGGTGCCAGTCGAAAAGCACGGCATCAACGGACACCTGCGACAGAAGGGCAAGGTCGCAGAACTCGCCTGTGGATATGGTGGAGGCGTGGCGGCGCTCAAGGCCTTCGGCGCTGACAAGATGGGACTGACCGAGCAAGAGATGCAGGACATCGTGAACCAATGGCGAGCAGCCAGTCCTCGCATCCCTCGCTTATGGCGAGAGGTAGAGACAGCAGCAAAGCAGGCGCTGCTGCACCCAGGGTGCATGAGCTGGGTGCGTGGGCTTGATGGCAAAGTGCAATACAAACGAGACGCAGACGCCCTCCGCTGCCGACTACCGAGTGGCCGCTGGTTGACCTACTGGGGGGCACGACTTGACAGCAACGGCTCGATCTGCTTCATGGGTCAAAACCAAACGACCCGCAAATGGGAAAAGATCGACACCTGGGGCGGCAAGCTGGTCGAGAACATCGTCCAAGCGGTCGCGCGTGACTGCCTTGCTGTGGCCCTTCTACGGCTCGACCAAGCTGGCTATGCCATCACCTTCCACGTCCACGACGAGGTCATCGTCGAGGCGCCTGTGGGCACTCGCTGGCAGGATGTGGCCGAGGTGATGGGTCAGCCTATCAGCTGGGCACCAGGACTGCTGCTCCGCGGTGACGGATATGAAACTACTTTTTATATGAAGGATTGATAGGTTATGAGTTATAAACTGGGCAGCCTGTTCGACGGATCTGGAGGCTTCCCTCTGTCTGGCGCTCTCTGTGGCGTCGAGCCAGTATGGGCGGCAGAGGTGGAACCCTATCCGATCGCAGTCACGAGGTCGCGATTCCCAAACATGAAGCACCTCGGTGACATCAGCAAAATCCACGGCGGTGAGATAGAGCCGGTGGACATTATCACGTTTGGCTCCCCTTGTCAAGACTTGTCCGTGGCAGGCAAACGAGCCGGGCTCAAGCACGAGGCAAACGGTGACGAGGAGACCACACGCTCGGGTATGTTCATGGAAGCCGTGCGAATTATAAAAGAAATGAGGCAAGCAACAAATGGAAAATACCCAACTTTCGCTCTTTGGGAAAACGTCCCCGGAGCCTTCAGCAGTAACAAGGGCGAGGACTTCCGCATCGTCTGCGAGGAACTCATCAAAATCGTCGAGCCGGCAGCCTTTATGCCTTCGGTTCCAAAGGGTGGCTGGGCCTACGCCGACAGTTATGTCGGAGACGGATGGTCTCTTGCTTACCGAGTTTTTGACGCTCAATACTGGGGAGTCCCCCAGCGCCGTCGTCGGATCCACCTTGTCGCAGATTTTAGTGGCAAACGCGCCCGAGAAGTATTATTTGAGCGCGAAGGCGTGCGAGGGTATTTTGCGGAGGGCAGAACGCCGTGGCAAGCAACTCCCGACGATGCTCAAGGAGGCACTGGAGCAGATGATCGAGAGGGAGAGGGCTTTGACGGTTACAACGGAGACCTCACTGGAGAAGTCTCCGCAACCCTTGGAGTCAACTGCGGAGTGTCAACGGGCCGAAACGGAGTCATCGAGCGAGGACGACAGCTGGATGCTGTGACGCAGGGTCAGTATCTATTCCAGCCCCAACCTGCCGTCTACACGCGAGGATATGGTGGGAACGTAACACTCGACGGCGTGTCTCCAACTCTTGAAGCTCGTGCAGGCACTGGGGGCAACAACCAACCCATCGTCGCCTACAGCTTCGACAGCCTCGCATCCAACAGTATGAAGTCGAGCAACCCTCACAGCGGATGCAGAGAGGTGGAAATCGCCAAGACCTTGGACACCACCGACCCAAACACATCCAAGAACCAAGGGGGCGTCGCTGTGGTCGAGCCTGTTTACTGCCTACAAGGTAACGGTATCGACCGAGCGGATACAGCTGGCTGTAATGGCAAAGGGGTCAAAGAGGACATCAGCTACACCCTCAACACCATCGATCGCCCTGCTGTGGCTTATCAAGATAAAGTCGGCGCCCTTTGTCAAACGGACTATAAATGGGTGCAACAGCAACAGGTGGAGCAGGACAAGCTCGTCGTTGAACGACAGACAGTTCGCTACATCGTCCGCCGCCTCACACCGACCGAGTGTGCAAGGCTCCAAGGCTTTGCAGACTGGTGGGGCATCGTGGAGCAGAAGGACAGCTTGACCGATGAGGAGTACCAATTCTGGCTTGAGGTGAGAAACACCCACGCAGCCATCAACGGCAAGAAGGTGCAGGACTACACCGAGAAGCAGATGCTGACCTGGTGCAACAAGCTCTACACAGACAGTGCCGAGTATAAAATGTGGGGTAACGGAATCGCACTCCCTCCGGCTCTGTATTGCTTGCAGGGCATCGTGGACGCACTAAACACTCAAGAGGAGACCGAGGCATGGATGCTCTAACTATAAAAGCTATAAGACTATTAAAAAGCCATAGGGGCCTATTGAGTCGCCAGCAGCTCCAGACCTTAAAAGGTCAAGCTCTTGCTGGTGACCCCAAGGGTGCGATGCGAGGGCTCCGCACAATAATGGAGAGGAGGGCGAACAATGAAAATCAAACACGACAAACCACTTGACGTCGCCCTGGGAAACACACGCAAGACCAAAACGTGGAAAAACAAGCCGCTCAAGTGGTCGGAATTGCTTGACCGGCTGGGCAACACCACGCGCACCCCGGAGACTGTGGCCGAGTATAAGGCCATGACCCACAACCGGCAGAGCGAGGTCAAGGACGTGGGCGGCTTCGTGGGTGGCTACTGTAACAACGGCAGTCGCTCCGACATCCGCCACCGGTCGATCCTCTGCCTGGATGCTGACTTCGCAGATGCTGAACTGTGGGGCGACTGGGGTCTGCTGTACGGCAACGCCGCCGCAGTTTACTCCACGCACAAGCACACACCAGAAAAGCCCCGCCTGCGCCTGGTGGTGCCGCTCGCCCGAGATGTAGACCCGGACGAGTACCAAGCCATCGGCAGACGAGTGGCCGATACTCTGGGGATTGACAAATTCGACGATACCAGCTACCAGCCCCAGCGCATGATGTACTGGCCGAGTACCAGCCAGGACGGCGAGTATGTGTTCGAGCATATCGACGCGCCGTTCCTTGACCCGGACACTGTACTGGCCACATACCACAACTGGCGAGATGTGTCAAGCTGGCCCATGAGCTCACGCGTGGCGGACATCGGGCGCAAGGCTACCAAGAAACAACAAGACCCGCTGGAGAAACCCGGCATCGTCGGCGCCTTCTGCCGGGCATACTTTCCGATCAGTGAGGCCATCGAGGCCTTTATACCGACATACCAGCCCTGCGATGAGCCGAACCGCTACACCTACACCGAGGGGAGCACTGGCGCCGGTGTGGTCATCTACGACGACAAGTTCAGCTACAGCCACCACGCAACCGACCCCGCGAGCGGGCAAGCCTGCAACGCGTGGGACTTGGTGAGGGTGCACCTGTTCAGCGAGCTGGACATCGACACCGACCCCGACAAGCCCATCACGCAGAAACCGTCATACAAGGCGATGGCTGACTTCGCGAGCAAGGACAGCCGCACCAAGATGCAGATGCTGGACGACAAGACCGCCGACACCGCTGACGACTTCGACGTGCTACCCGAGACTGACAAGGACTGGGCGACAAAGCTCCGCTACACCGAGAGGGGAGTCCTGGCGCAGACCATCGAGAACGTGGTGCTGATCCTGCAAAACGACCCCAAACTGGCGGGCTGTCTCGCCTTCAATGAGATGGATCACAACATCATCGCCAAGAGCAACCTGCCCTGGCGGAAAATCAAAGGCACGAGCCAGTGGGTGGATGCTGATGACGCACATCTGCGCTACTACCTGGAGCGGGTGTATGGGCTGACCGGCAAGGATCGCATCTTCGACGCGGTGAACGTGGTCGCACAGCAGGCCGCCTTCCACCCAGTGCGGGACTACCTGGACAGCTGCACCTGGGACGGCGTGCCGAGAGTGGACACTCTGCTCATCAACTACCTGGGAGCAGAGGACAACGAGTACACCAGAGCCGTCACTCGCAAGACCCTGGCGGCAGCAGTGGCTCGCATCTACAAGCCCGGCTGTAAATTCGACTATATGCTGACCATACGAGGTCGGCAAGGTCTGGGCAAGTCTGCCTTCATCGGCAAGCTGGGCGGGCAGTGGTTCAGTGACACCTTCACCACGATGCAAGGCAAGGAGGCATACGAGCAGGTGATGGGCGTGTGGATCATGGAAGTCGGCGAACTGGCTGGAATGAGAAAAGCCGAGGCAGAGACCATCAAGCTGTATGTGTCCAAGCAGACCGACCGCTTCCGTCCCGCTTATGGTCGACGGCTCCAGGAGTTCCCCCGGCAGTGCATCTTTATCGGCACGACCAACGAGACTCAGTTCCTGCGCGATACAACTGGCAACCGCCGCTTCTGGGTGGTGGACACGCCAAACGACCCAGCCCGCAGCTTGTGGGACGAACTGACCCCCGAGACTGTTCGGCTGATCTGGGCGGAGGCCGTGGAAATCTACAAGCAGGGCGAAAAGCTCTACCTGCCGCGCAGTCTTGAGGCCAAGGCTCGCGAGGTGCAGGAGTCCTACGAGGAGGAGAACCCGAAGGCGGGCATCATCGCCGACTACCTCGACAGGCTTCTGCCGGAGGACTGGGACACCCTCGACCTGTATGCCCGCCGTGCGTGGCTTGAAGGTGATGCAGAGGGGACTGTCCAAAGGGCAGCGGTCTGCACTTTGGAGATCTGGGCGGAGGCGCTGGGTGGCAACCCCGACAAGCTCGACCGCTATGCCGCCAAAGAGATCCGCGACATCATGGCAGGGCTGACCGACTGGGGGCACAAAGGAGCCAACCGGCTGACCTTCAAGCCCTACGGCCGGCAGCGCTATTTTGAGAGGAGGAGCGACCAATGACAACCCTGGAGAAAGAAATCGAGGCGAAACTGCGCCGAGTGGTGGAGCAACACAGAGGCCTGTGCCTCAAGTGGGTGTGCCCTGGGTGGGTAGGCGTACCGGATCGGATGATATTACTGCCCGGCGGTCGGATAATGTTCGCAGAATTGAAACGGCCCAAGGGTGGCAAACCGAGCGCCATGCAGAAATGGTGGCGCAGGAAACTCACCGAGCTCGGCTTCGACTGCTGGTTCATCTTTGACGAGGCAGGCATCAAGACGCTGGAGCTGGTCATCTTGGACTCGCTCCGAAGGAAGTGATGCTATGGGTGCTTTTATTCCGTATCAACACCAGAGCGCGGGCATCGAGTGGATCCTCAAGCGACCCGCTTGTGCCCTCCTCTGGGGCATGGGTACTGGCAAGACTGTGACCACCTTGACCGCCGTCGACCTTCTGCTCCACGACTGCCTGGAGGACGGCCCGGTGCTGGTCATCGCTCCGAAACGAGTCGCAGAGAACACCTGGAGCAAGGAGTGCCAGAAGTGGCCACACCTGCAGCACCTCCGCATCCGCAAGATCATGGGCACAGCACCGGAGCGACTGGAAGCAGTGCGCAGCGTGTTCGAGGGGCCGTTCGCGGACATCTATGTCATCAATCGCGAGAACGTCGTCTGGCTGGTCGACATCTTGCAGAATCGCTGGCCGTTCAAGATCGTGGTCATCGACGAGCTGTCCAGCTTCAAGTCTAACCAAGCGAAGCGCTGGAAGGCCCTGCGCCGTGTCCGTGGACGCATCCGCCGCATCATAGGCTTGACTGGCACACCACGGCCGAACGGCATCGAGGACTTGTGGGCGGAGCTGTACCTGCTCGACCAAGGCGAACGGCTGGGCAAGACCCTCGGCGCCTTCCGATCGCGCTACCTTGTGCCGGACAAGATGAACGGACACATCGTCTACAGCTACAGGCCCAAGGACGGAGCCGAGGCCGAGGTCTATGACCGACTGGCTGACATCTGCATGAGCATCCGCAAGGAGGAAGTGCTGACTCTGCCAGGTCAAGAGTACATCGACATCGAACTGGAACCCTCGCCCGCACTGCTCAAGCAGTACAAGAAGTTCGAGCGGGACAAGGTGCTGGACTGCCTGGACGAGGAGGGCGAGATCGTCGCCGGTACCGCTGCTTCGCTGACCAATAAGCTGCTGCAGTTCGCGAACGGCGCCATCTATGACATGGACGGCACTGCTCACTGGGTACACAACATCAAGCTGGACGCACTGGAGGAGATGGTCGAGGCTGCAGGCGGTGATCCTGTGCTGGTGCTGTACGCATACAAGCACGACGCCGACCGCATCCGTGAGCGCATCAACTGTCGCCCGCTCGACACGCCCGAGGACATCGACGCGTGGAACCGAGGCGAGATACCGGTCGCACTGGCGCACCCCGCCAGCATCGGCCACGGACTCAACCTGCAAGACGGCGGGCACATCATCATCTGGTACGGCTTGACCTGGTCGCTGGAACTGTATCAGCAGGCCAACGAACGGCTGAACCGCCCAGGGCAGAAGAATGTCTGCCAAGTGTACCATCTTATACTGAACGGAACCCACGACGAGCGGGTGCTCCGTTCCCTAAAAAATAAAGACATAGGCCAGGCCACAGCTCTTGAGGCCCTGCGTCTGGAAATTGTAAAGGAGGCAAAGAGATGAGCCAAGGAGTAAAAACGAAGGCCGTGATGTGCGTCGAGACCGGTCGAGTGTATGACAGCATAAAACTCGCTGGGGCTCGGCTGGGTATACAACCGCAGAACATCTCCATCGCTGCACGAGGAAAAAGCAAGACCGCCGGGGGCTACCACTGGGAGTATGTCGAAATCGAGAAAGAGGAGAAAACCGTGGTAAAGCCCCGAAGCGCTCCGACCATGACCATCACCGAGGTGCAACAGGAGGCGGAGCGTCGAACCAAAAAGACCGGCAGGCTGGTGAGGTATGCGGACATCCAAAAAGAGGAGACTCTGCTGATGCTTCGCCGACAGGCTGCACGCGATAAGCTGAAAAGAGAGCTGAAAAAGAGAAGGGAGCGTGAGGAGCGGTGAAAACTTGCAAGGTAAAACCAACGGCAGATACTTGCAGAATGTGTTGTGATACCGACGATTACTTTGGTGTGATAAGTGATTGCAATAAATGTTCTTATAACACCACCGAATATGAACTGTTGCAAATTGGCAAGGGTATTTTTGGTGCTTATGCGTTTGTGTTAGCAAATGGAGAAGTGCAACAGGTTTCGCTTGATAGAGTATATGACATTAAAGAAAGAGGTGCTAATAATGGCTGACATGGTAAACCACCCCGGGCACTACGAGTCCGGCAAGTTCGAGTGCATTGAGGTCATGGAGGAAACACAGGGCAAGGAGGCAGTGCTGGACTTCTGCATCTGCAACGCCTTCAAGTACCTGTACCGACATAAACGGAAAAACGGCATCGAGGACATCAAGAAGGCCAAGTGGTACCTGGCCAAGTACATCGAGATCGTGGAGAGGGGGCAAGCCGATGACCAAAGCACAGCTGCGAGCGTATAGAGACCTCAAGCGGGAGCGCGACCAGCTGGAGGCTATGGTGGCCGCGCTGGAATACGGCCCGAGCGGACTCCGTCTGGATGGTATGCCCCGCTCGAACAAGCCCGGCGATCCAACCGGCACGCAAGCCATCGACCACACGCAGGTCATGGACTTATACAGGCAGAAAGTGGCCGAACTGGACAAGGCACTCGTCGAGATTGAGACTGCCATCGAGTGCCTGGAACCCAGAGAGCGCACCCTCATCCGGTTGTACTATGCCGAGGGCTTGACATGGGAGGAAGTTTGTGTCTCCATGTCATACAGCTGGCGACAGATCCACAACATCCACAGGAAAACTCTCGAAAAGTTAAAAGACAGATAAACGCAAAAAGGCCCCGAACAGGACTAACCTGCTCGGGGCGGTTTTTTATTCGTAGGTAGACTTTCGTATTGACTCGACTTTTTTCTCGACTTCCTCATAAGTGCCTCCCTGCCGCGAAATGGAAAACGACAAAGCTGCGATATCGCACTCAAGAAAGAGTTGTCCGTTGCCCTCGGTCTCCGGGACTCGTAAGGCGCCCAATTGCTCCTTCGCTTCGGCGGCGGTGATCTCAAAATTAAGAAACTGCTCGCCGATGCTGACGGCCTTCTGTTGACACTTCTCGATAGGTGTGAGATCGGTGCTACAAGCCACCAGGGAAAAAAGCATACACAGGGAAACAAATAACAAAGCTATCTTTTTCATGTCTCCCGCTCCTTTAATGTTGAACCCATCCGTTAGTGTCGAGTGCGATGTCAAATATAAGAATACCGACGAGGATGGCAACCAGAACGACCACCGCAAGGGACAGCATCTTCTTGTCTCGATGCAGGGACTCGGCGTACTTCTTGACGTCCTCGACCCGCTCCCGGAGAGCGTCGATCCGAGACTCGTATGCGTCCTTCAAGGTGAGGACGGCATTGTTCTCGATCTCTGTCTCTTTTTTGGCACCGATGACGTCATCCATCGACCCACCAACAGAGGAAACCAACTTGACGATAGTGTCAAAGCGCGGGTCGGGCGTCTCTCCCGAAAGAATTTTACGGATCGTTGCCTCGGGCACGGAGCTCATTTTTGACCATTCCGCACAAGTGATATCTGCCTTTATTTTCAAGGCGTTCAAGCGATCTTTAACCAAATTTTATCACCTTTTTATCCAAATTTTATCACCACAAAAGGGTGCTTTTTTCTTATTCGACGGCAGGTGCCCGAATTTGAGTATTGCATTTTTTGCGGGCTGGGAGTATTATGCGCTCAACAAACAAAACAACAAAGGAGTGGTGTGTCATGGATGACTATGACGGCAAGGAGTTTTACAAGGTGGAAATCAAAAAAATGATAGAGGTGACAGAAGATATAGACCTCTTGGACTTGGTCTATAAAATCCTGCTGATGGAAGGGTAAAAATAATTTGAAAAAATTGAAATAATTTGCAAAAACCCCTTGACATACCCCGCGGGGTATGCTATACTATATACATGGTCAAGGGGGTGATACAATGAAAGACCATAAGGAAAAACCTACCGCCTTTGAAATTGCAAAACTGATAATCGAAGCCGTCGTTGCAGTCGCCGCTTTGATTACAGCCATCAAATGGTGGTAGGCTCCCAGCGGGAGGGGCGCAAGCCCCTCCCCAGTGGAAGCCCATTATATCACAAAAAAAGGAGGAGCGCAAGTGGAAAATAGAAATTTTTGGTATGTGACCCTTTGTGTGGTATTGATTATTGCCAGCACCGTCGTGGACGGCCCTTTGCTCCGGTTGGCTTTATTGTTAAGCGGGGGCCTGGTAATCTTGAATATTATCCGCAAAATTAAAGAGATGAGGGGCTAAAAATGGCAATCAAAGACACAGACCGCAAAGCGCGGGAGAACTACAAGAAGAAAGTCAAGACCGTCCGGGTGGAACTTTACGGAACCGACGAGGACATCAAGGAGCATCTGGAGCGGGTCAACGAGGCAGGCGGGTCTATCCAGAGTTATATCAAGGGCCTAATCCGTGCGGATATAACAAACGGATAAAACTGGAACAAGAGGTGGAACAAGACAGGGCTCAAGGGGCTCCTCTTGTTCCACTTTTTTGCTTGCTGAATTGTTAACAAATTGTAAACGCGTTCCACCTGTTCCACTTTTCGAGGGTCTTGTTCCACCTCAAAAAACCAGCTAAACCCTTGGTATTACTGGCTTTTCTCTATCTACTGGAACAAGTGGAACAACTGGAACAATGTTTTTATAAAATAGCCAGATAGGGCGGAAATATAGGATAGTATAGCAATATTAGGGTCTATTTAGGGGTATTATTGAAAAGTGCGTTCCAGTTGTTCCACTTGTTCCACTTGTTCCACCCGGTCAAAAGAGTGCATAGAATTGCACACTAAAATGTGCTATAATGATACCGTGGAGATCCGGGCCGAGAGGCTGCCGGGTCTCTTTTTGTGTGTTAGTCGCCGGCATAGGAGACGCTGGTGAAGGTGGGCGGGTGGGAATACATACGCAAAGGAAGGACGAGCAGCATTGAGATGTATCAAGTGTGACCTGCCGTATGCAGACATGATAGAAGTCCATCCGATGGCCGACCTGCATCTGGGTGATGCCCACTGCGATTTTAAGGGCATCATGGAGCGGATCGAGTACATCAAGAACACGCCCAACGCGTACTGCATCTTGGACGGAGATCTGATGGACACGGCCATCGCGACAAGTGTCGGCGATACATACGGCGCGACCCTTCAACCGATGGAACAGCTCAAGCAGTGCGTGACACTGTTCGAGCCGATCAAGGACAAGATCCTCGTCGTCCTACCTGGCAACCATGAGCACAGGGTCTACAAATCGGACGGCCTTGACATAACGGCACTAATGTGCAGCCAGTTAGGACTGCAAGGAAAGTACAGCTCGACGACGGCCTTGCTGTTCATCCGGTTCGGACAAGAGGGCAAGACAGGACACGCCCGGCGCCAGCTCTATACCATATACGTGACCCACGGCTCTGGCGGTGGTAGAAAAGAAGGCGGCAAGATTAACCGACTGGCAGACCTGTCCAGTATAGTCGACGCTGATATATATGTTATGGGCCACACCCATCTGCCTGCAGTATTAAAAGAGGGCTTTTACCGTGTGAGCGGGGCAAACAGCAGCATCTCTTTGGTGGATAAGCTGTTCGTCAATACAGCAGCCTCTCTGGACTACGGTGGATATGGTGACGCCCAGGGCTTCAAGCCAGCATCCAAGTGTGCGCCAGTGATATACCTGGACGGACACAAGCGAGAGATGCGGGCGATGCTGTGAACCAGAAACAGTTCTACAGAAGCAGAGCCTGGAAGCTGGCACGCAAGTCCTACATCGACTACCGCATGGCGATAGACGGCGGGCTGTGTGAGGTGTGCGGTGAGGAGCCAGGGCTGATAGTCCACCACACTATATGGCTGGACGATGAGAACTGCAACGACCCAGACATCGCACTGAACCCGAAGCGCTTCAAGTATGAGTGCCAGACCTGTCACAACAAGGAGCGCGATCCAAGGAAAGCAACACCAGGTCGGTGCCTATACGGCCCGGATGGTGAGATAATACGCAATACAAACTATTGAACAGTTCCCGGCAGCCTCTCAACGATGCGCAACCGCCGGGCCTTCTGCAATTCAAGGGCCGAGCGGACTCCCCCCATTCTTCCAATTTTTTGGGGGCCACGAGAGACCGAGCAGCAAGCCATAAAAAAACACTGAAAAACTACCGAAGGGGGTGGGGATATGGCGAAACCGAAAAAAAGCACAAGAGTCTCCAAGGAAAAAGCCAGATTGCTGGAAATATTCAAAGACCTGGAACCGAACAAGCTCAACACCTGCCACGCCCTCATCGACCGGGCCGCGTTCATCACTGTCAGCCTCCAAGACCTGGAGGAGATGCTGAACGAGACCGGCTGGGTGGAACCCTACCAAAACGGCGAGAACCAGAGCGGGATGAAAAAGTCCGCCGCGGCTGACGTGCATATCAGCCTCACCAAGAACTTGAACGCCATCGTCAAGCAGCTGCTTGACCTGGTACCGCCCGCGCAGAAGTCGAGCCGCCTCGAGGCGCTGATGAAAAAATGACCCCATACGCAAGCTACATACACGAGTACCACCACAAGATGCAGACCGGCGAGATCGTCGTCGGCAAGTGGATCCGGCTCTTGTATGACAAGATCGTCAACGGACTCCGTGACGGTCTTTTTTATTTCGACGCGGAGAAGGCCAACAAGGCCATCACCTTCATCGAGACCTTTTGCCGACACTGCGAAGGGCGCAACGACTACATCACGCTGGAGCTCTGGCAGAAGGCGACGGTGTGTCTCATGTTCGGCATCGTGGACGAGGACGGCCTGCGGGTATTCCGCGAGGTGTTCCTGGTCATGGGCCGAAAGAACGGCAAGAGCCTGTTCGCATCGGCGTGCATTGCTTATATGACATACCTCGACGGCGAGTACGGCGCCAAGATTTACTGCTTGGCTCCGAAGCTGGAGCAGGCTGCCATCGTGTACGACAACTTCTACAAGATGGTGGCCCGGGAGCCGGAGCTGGCACAGCTCGCCCAGAAGCGCCGGTCCGACGTGTACCTGGAGACGACAAACACGAGCATCCGACCCCTGGCCTTCAACGCCAAGAAG
>JAEIGA010013424.1_pt1 | contig 12468 bp, 16 predicted proteins | sample 9270691 | NCBI WGS metagenome assembly JAEIGA01 (sample SAMN17057246, study PRJNA624740) | gut metagenome | biome: biome; isolation source: fecal sample | host: Bos grunniens | place: China: Xizang | collected 2019
AGAAAAGCTGGAGGAAAGGAAGCCAGCCGCACCAGGGCGCTGAAGCTGCCTGATTACATTCGTCACCTGATCGACGAAGTAGACGGTGACGTCATCGTGCCGGATCCAGCCTCGACGATCACGGGCCGGTTCTACCGGATCCTGGAGGCAGCTGACCTTCCTCATCTGAAGTTCCACGGCCTCCGGCACCTGAACGCCTCCATCATGGGAGAGCTCGGCGTCGACCGTGCGACAGCAAGGGAACGCGGCGGCTGGGCGAATAATACCATCATGGAATCCGTTTATACGCACTCCCTGGAGAGCGCCAAAGAGGATGCAGACCGCAGAATAAACGAGCTGTTCCTGCGTGTGATTGAAGGTGGAAAATGACCATTGGTCAGGGAAGTACAGAAAACCCCTGTGCAATCCCCTGTGGAGCGGCGTGTGATTTCACGTGTGATTTCGTACGTACCCAAACGTACCCAAATGTACCTTTTTCGGTCTTTTGGCATAAAAATGAAAAGAGTCAGTAAATCCCTGTGTTAAGGGAAAAACGAAAGGTTTAACAAACAGCGCTTCAGGATCTCGTTCGGGGGTTCGAATCCCCTATGCTCCACCACCAAAAAGTCCGAGAAATCGGACTTTTTCATTTTTCATGTGATTTCGCGTGTGATTAAGAAATAAAAAAATGCCCGCCGGCGACCGGCGGGCGGGTGGAGAAAGGAGGAACCATGACTGTCTATTTAGTGATTTCGGGCAGGCCGGTGACGATGCTCGTCATGAACGAGACGAGACCGGCCAGCGCGGATACGCCCAGGACGCCGAGCCAATCGACGTCCGTGATACTGCGGACGCCCTCGACGGTGAGCATGGCCAGGGCCGTCTGGGCGATCGTGCGGAGCGCACGGATGCCGGCGGCTTTGAGCCATTCCTTATAGTTTGTATCGTTGATTTTCATTTCATTGACCTCCGATCTGTTCCGAGACGCTCTTCTCCAGGAACCGGTGATAGGCGGCGCGGGCTTCCCTCGCCCGCTGCATATTGCCCTCCAGCGTGCCGTTGGTGTGGCCGTTCTTCAGGGCTTCGGCCGTGTCCATGGCAAGGCCGACCGTGGCGTCCATCATGGCCATGGACAGCCGGCTCTCTTCCTTCCGGACTTCGGCCCGGTGGTCAGCCGCCGCCTGGCGTTTCCCGTTCCTGGTCTCGATGACGGCCACGGTGATGAGCGCCATGGCTGAGATGAGAGATGTGATGATGCTGCCGAGCTCCATCTTCCTCGCCTCCTCAGGTCGGGATCTTTATCTTCTGACCGATCTGGATCAGATTCGCGTCTTTGATGTTGTTAAGGAATTTCAGCGTCTGGGTGCTCGTCCGGTGCGCCTGGGCGATCTTCGTCAGCGTGTCGCCTTTTTTGACGGTGTAGATGATGTAGGATCCTTCCAGATCCTTCACGGGCTGATTCGCCGTAGAAGCCGCCGAGAGCTCGTCGAGCTTCGCCCAGGTCTTCGGCCCTACGATACCGTCGACCTCCAGCTTGTTGGCTGCCTGGAAGGCTCTTACGGCCTTCTCCGTGGTGGAGCCGAAGTCTCCGTCGATGCCGTTCTTATCCGGGCCGAACTTGCCGAGATCGTATCCGAGCTGCAGCAGCTTGCTCTGGAGCTCCTCCACGGCCTTGCCGTTGGAGCCGTACCGGATCTGCGGATGTTGAGCGGGCTTCGGGCCGGGCGAAGGCTCCGTGGCCGCCAGCGCCCAGTTCGGACGCCCGTAGCCGGCGATATAGGAATCGTTCAGGTTGTAGACGTGGCGGGCGACCATGTTCTTGCTGTTGCCTTCGATGGTCTGTACCCAGCTGTCGCCGATCTTCTCGACGATGCCAGTATGGCCGATGCCGCCGCCGATGACAAAGAAAGCCTGATCTCCGGGCTCCGGCTTCTTGTAGAACGCGCCGTGATTCTTAAAGTACTGGGCAGCATACCCGCATCCGGCCGCCAGGGATCTCTCCGGCTGGAACAGCATATTCCTGGCGAGAGGATACCCGAAGGATTCCAGGAAGACCGCGCAGACGAAGATCGCGCACCACTCGTACCCGTTTTTCCTTCCGTTCATCCAGCCGCTGACGGCGTCTACGTCGCGGCCGAAGCGTGTCCAGTTGCCGGTGCCGGTGTTGCCTTCGAAGCTGTCGAGATCCCGGTTCGTCGCCTTCTCTTTGTAGCCGACGTATTTCGCCGCGACCTCCAGCGCCTTTTCGATAGCCTGTTTCTCTGTCATTGTTATCCCTCCGTTATCCCAGCACCAGGATCGTGAGTGTTCCTGCAGCCGAGAAAGTAATGCTCGTTACAGTCTGGATGGCGAACGCCATATTCGTGACGCCCATCACGTTCGCGCCGTCGCCGCGCCGGCCGGTGCCGTTTACTTCCGTTACGATACCGTGCGGCATGATCGTGCCGGCGAAGGAGCCGTAAGTACTGGAGCCGGATCTGGCCAGAATGTTCTGACCGCCGAAGTTGTTCGTATTACCTGCGTAGGTATAGGAACTATTGACGGGATCCAGTCCGTTCAGCTTCATCGTGATATTAGCGGCCGTCGTGGACGAGGTTACGTAACCGATATAGGCGACCTGGCCGCGTGTGATCGTCACGCTGTAAGCCGTGTTCGCGTTGACGGTCGTTTCTTCGTAGAACTTCGCGGTCGCGCCGAGGTTGATGATGGCCTGGGCAGCCGTATTCGCTCCGGTGCCGCCACCTGAGATCGCGATAGGCTGCGCCATCTCCATGATGACGCCGCCGGCCGTAACATTGAAGACGGTGACGTTCGAATTGATCGCCCCGCTCGTAGTCCTCCAGACCTTGATGATCTGGCTCTTGCTGGTATCCATCTGCGCGTACCAGGTGACGAGGAGGTTGGATCCCGTGTTCACCATGGCGTTGCACGCCAGCAGCGAGGCCGTGCCGATCACTCCGGAGCCGTAGAAGTCATACTTCGCATAGTCGGCTGAAGTCGGCGTGATATTGCCCAGCATGATCTGCTGGATCCTGGTCGTGTCCGACGCGCTGTAACTGGAAGCGGTGAACGTCTGCGATGACTGGATATTGATACCGCAGTTCTTCAGATTGATGCCGCCGCCGGTGCCGTCGATGGACATTGAACCGGTGCTCAGATCAAGAACGAAGGTCGTGCCGTCTGTCGACTTGATCGTGCCGGCCGTCAGGTTGCAGGCCGTGACCATGTTCGCCGCCAGCGTGCCGGTCGTGATAAAGTCCGCGACGATCTGCCCGTTCTGCGTGATGGCCGTCGTATACGGGCCGTTGATGCCCGTGCTGGAATAGCCGAGACCGGACAGATTCCAGCGCCATACCTTTGTCGCCGTAGAGGTGTCCGTCGTGTCCATGATGAGCATCTCTTCCGGTTCCCCGGAAGCGTTGAGTTTCATGACGATGCAGCCGCCGATATTGCCCGTGATCAGCTGCGTGGCCCTTTGGATCGCGTCATACAGAGACGTGGTCGTGTCTTCGATCTCAGCCTGGACTTCCGCGGCCTGGGTGACGATGGTAGACGCCAGAGACGCCTTCACGCCGCCGATATTGAGATCCGTGTATCTTCCGGAGAGGACGTTGTACTTCTCGGAAACGATCCTCGCGGTGCCGTTCACGCCAAACTCAGGGAAGTAGATCGTGACGGTGTCGCCGAGGCTGACTTCCTCCAGCAGGGCGAGGGATTTGTACTCAGGAGACATCCGGAGATCCTGCATCACCACGTTCCAGGAGACCAGCGGGTTCAGAAGGTCGTGAGACGCCGCATAATTCACAGCGTACTGCAGCAGCTCCGGATCCGTCGGAGACGTCTGGAAATCGCTGGAGGCGTCGAGCATGAGGACGCGGACGAACGTGAAGGTGCCGAGCTCATAGACCGGCGTAGACATCTGACGGATCGCCCCGGTGTCTTTATTGACCCAGTATGGATATATGCCGGTATAGATGACCGACCAGTCGACCTCCATTTTGAGCGACGCCAGGTTCTTGCCGTACCGGATCACTACGCCGTTATCCTGGCCGATCTTCTTGGTCAGCGTTGCCGTGAGACCGTTGAAATCCCACTCGCCGCCGTAGGTGTCGATGATGGAGCCCTCCATGCCTCCCATGGCCTTCTTCATCGTCGAAGGATAGGCGTGCTCAAAAGGCTTTGAAGAGGAGAAGTCCGTGGAGAACGTGACGGCCAGGTTGTGAGACTTGTATGTCTGCAGCTTCGTCAGAGTATCTGACAGGCTCGTCGCTGTAAAGTCACGCACGGCGACGCCGTCCACCAGCTCGACGCAGAGGTGGATCGCGTAGATCTCCATCCTGTTCGGCGTCGACCGGTCGATCGTCTTGACGATGTACGGCTGTGCCTTCATCCTCTGGTCGCGGTCTGCGACGATGACGCACCGGTCGCCTATATCGGCGGCGTGCCGGCCGTTCGTAGGATATACGATATTCAGTTCCGGCACGCCATTGATGGACGTGCTCGATATGCAGGAAATGCAGTCGGACAGAGCGCCGAGGCCCTCGCTGGTGAACACGGTCGTGCCGGCTGCGTAAAGCCTCGGAATCATAGCGTCCTCCAGTTCGGTGTCAGTTCAATGGATGTGATCCCGCCGGTGACGAATACCGTGATGTTGCTATTGGCAGCCAGCACCGGGAACTCATGCGCCGGCGTCAGCGTCAGCAGGCTGTTCCGGTTGTAGGTGCCTCGATAACAGTCCATAGCGTCGCTGTCGATGATCATGCCGTTGTCGATGCTGCTGATGGCCACGTTATACGTCGTATAGCCTCCGACCACGAACTCGATATTCCCGGCTCCGGATCCATACACGACGATCTTCGGCAGAGCCGTGAACTTCGTCGGGTTCGTCAGGATCTGGGCGTTCGTTATGGTCTGAGCCGTCTTGCCCGTGTTCAGGTATCTCCAGGGCTTGCAGTTGAACGTGATCGAGGCGCGGCCGAATTGGTTCAGCGCGTTCGTCACGTCAAAAGGCCCGGTGTAATAACCGAGCCTATACGTGTCCGGATCATAGCTGTCATACAGTTCCTGGTAGCCTTCGGGATAGAGAAGCCATTCGGCTGCCTTCCGGCAGGACTTCTGGAAAGTGTCGGCGCTTGTTTTGCGGATGTAGACCTCGTAGGTCTGCGTTATGTTGGAGAAGGCGCCGTCGGTGTAGACCAGGTCGCCCGACCTTCCGGGGATCTGGATCACGTCCATGTGCCTGGACGGCACCGGACGCGCGGGATACCGCTCCACCACGACGTTGACTGAATCGGAAGAAACTCCTGCGAAGTTCAGGCTCATGCAAAGGCCCCCTCTCTGGTGCGGATGTCGCTCATAAAGATGCGCTCGACCTCGCGGGCGATGGACTGGGCGTCCTGGCCCTCGCGGGCGTACACATTGAACGAGACGCCGCCGTAGTTGACGGCGCGGGATTGCCCGCCGGACGCGGCGGCCAGCGTTGCGGTCGCCTGGACAGGCATATTCGACAGCTCATACCGCATATCACGCGCCGCATCCTTGAACGACCGCGTCATACCGATGTCGAGGCCTTCGCCCATCCATACGCCGATCTTGGCGAACTCTTTCGACGGAGAACCGATGCCCAAAGCCTTCTTGGCGCTGTCCAGGAGGTTCTTGGCGGCGTTCTTCACGGTACTGACCAGGTTGCTGATCATGTTCTTGATGCCGTTCTTGATGCCTTCCATGATGTTTTTGCCGATGCTCGACCAGTCATACCCGGCGAAGCGTTCCTTGATGGAGCTTATGATCTTGGGGATCGAGGCGATGATCTGGGGTATTGCTCCGATGAGGCCGACCACCAATTGGCTTATAATCTCGATAGCGCTGACGATGAGCTCCGGAGCCAGGTCGATGAGCGTCTGCACGATGTTCGTGATGATCTCCGGGATCGCGGCAATAAGCACCGGGATCGCCTGGACAAGGCCCTTCACCAGTTCCGTGATCAGCTTCAGCGCCCCGCGGATCATGTTCTGAAGGCTGTCAGGCTTTGTCAAACCGGTGAGGATGGTCGTGACGAGTTCGACGGCCATGGAGAGGATCTCCGGCATCCCGTTCGCCAGACCGGTCAGCAGGCTCCCGATCAGTTCCTCCGCGCTGGCGAGAATGGTCGGCAAGTTTTCGATGAGGCCCTGGGCCAGGTGCTCAATGACCTGGAGCGCACCGTCCAGGAGAAGCGTGAGGCTTTCCCCGGACAGGAGGCCGTCGATCAGGGCCATGATCGTGTCGATGGCGACGGTGATGATGGCGGGGAGGTTGGCAATAAGGCCCTCGGCCAGACTGCTGATGATCTGCGGCGCTGACTGCATCACGGCCCCGGCCATGGTGCTGATCATGGTCACAAACTGCGGGATCATGGTGCCGATCGTGGTAATGATATTCTGCACAGCAGACGCGATCGTGCTCTCGGCGCCTTCGTTGCCGGCAGCGAGATCCGCGAACGCGTTGATAAGCTGAGTAATAGGCGGCAGGATCTGACCCAAGGCGCCGTTTTTCAGGCCGTTCAGCGTGCCCTCCAGCTTCGTCAGGGCATCATCAAAATCAGCAGACGCGGCGACAGCCTCGTCGCTCATGATCATGCCGTAATCGTGAGCCTCCTGCTTCAGGGCGTCCGTGTCCTCGGTCGTCATATTCAAGACGGCAGCCATATCGGACGCGGACTTGCCCAGGAGATCGGTCGCGGCAGCGCTTCTCTCGGCTCCCTGTTCCATCCCCTGGAGGGAGTTTATGACCAGCTGCAGCTGGTCTTCCTGGCTGAGCCCGTTCAGCTGTTCAATAGACAGGCCGACGGCGTTCAGCTTCTCGGCCGCGGAAGAGCTCCCGTTTGCAGCGTCAACGATTACGCCGCTCAGCGTCTTCATGCCGGCTTGCAGACTGTTGACGTCAGCTCCGGATCTCTCAAAGACGTATCCCCACTCCTGATAGGCCTGCGTGGAGATCCCGATCTTCTGAGACATCTTGTCGATCTCGTCTCCGGCAGCGGAAGTATCCTTTGCCATGTCGAAGATCTTCTTGCCGGCGGCGACCGCGGCGGCGCCTATAGCTGCAGCCGTGGCTGCTATAGCTTTGGCGGCGCTCCCGATACCGGACGCGACCTTTTTGAACGTCTCGGAAGCCGATGAACTCGCCTTCTCGCTGCTCTGGGTCTCAGAGGTGAACTCGCCCATCTCGCCGGAGGCGGACTTCAGTTCGCCTTCCATGTTATTGAGGGCTGTGACCGCGTCATTGTACGCGATCTTGGCCTTCTGTGTGGCGGTCGAGTTCTCGCCGGTCTGCGTGGCAGCGTCTTCCATGACGGCCTTCAGGCGGGAGACGATCTCGCGCTGGTCGGAGATCCTCTTCGTCAGGGCGTCGGTCTGGGCCTGGGCCTTCTTGTTCGCGTCGCCTTCAGCGGTGACGGCAGATGCGGCGGCCCGCATCTCGGAATCCATCACCTTGGCCTGGGTCGCGATGTCTTTCAGAGCCTGGGCAAAAGTTTTGCCGCCATCAAGCTCTATATTTGCTGATACAGTTCCTCCGGCCATTCTGCCCTCCGTTTATTTATCTGAGCGTGTGCATGATCTCGTAGTAGCTCAGTTTCTTCCTCTTCTTCTTCGGCTTTGCATTACCGTTATAAATGGCAAGGCAGGCGATCATATCAAGCATTTCCCCGACAGGAGTATAGAGGATCTCCTGCCTTGCCATGTGCAGCTGCCGTCCATAAAAAAGAAACCAGGAGAGGTTGAGATCGATCTCCTGCTCCTGGCTTACTCTTTTTTTGGATTTTTCTCCGGCTCGGTCTCGACCGTCTGCTTCCCGTCGCCCGCCATGACCGTCATGGCTTCGGAGAACAGGGCCTGGATGTCTGCCGGCATCAGGAGATTGAGCTCGTCCTCCGCAAAAGGCCGAGGCTCATATCCCGGATTATTGTAGGCGTACTGCTTCTCTCCCCAGTAGCTGAGAATGGAAGCAAGTTTGACGACGAGCCCAAAGTCAAAAGGCCTGGACTCGTCGCCGTCGAACAGTTCGGAAATCTTCCGGATGTCTTTATCCGGGCAGAGCTGCGCGATGTCCTGCATAGCTCCCACATTGAAGGCCATCCGGACTTCTCTGTTATGTAAGATCATCGTTTACCTCCTTAGGAAATCTCCAGCACCTTCTTGATGTAGAGCTCAGCCACGCTTTCGGTGGCGATCGCATCCGTCACGAAGCGCCAGTTGTGATCAGACGTGTCGTCGCGAAGGATCGAAGCGGACAGTTCTTTGGTCTGCCACTCGATGTCCTCGCCCTTGGTGTTGGCCTCCTCACTGTCGAGGTTGAACTTGACCTTCGGCAGGATCGTGGCTTCGTAGGAAATGACGCCGTCTTCCTGGTACATAGCGATGTAGCCGAAGCCGACGTACGGCACGTTCATGCTGTCGTTGTACTTGTACACGTCCACGTTCGTGCCGGTCGTGACGGTGTAGGTCGTCGCGTTAGCCAGGCCGAAGATCAGCTTGCGGGCCGCGCCCTTCAGACCGTCAACGGTCACGGTGGCGGTGCCGCCGGTGAACATAGCGCCGGCCACTTCAGCCGCCTGGTTGTCAGCGTAAAAGATGTTGTCGTCGCTCGTTTCGGGCTCGATAGATACGCTCACGCCGCGGGCCAGCTGCTGTCCGGTAGAGTAGGACGTCACGCCATTGGAAGTGGTGTACAGCGCGACGTACGGCTTTGAAAAGCCGATAAGGACTTTGCCTGCTGCCATTGGTTATCCCTCCATCATGTCTTTCATGATATCTGTCATTTTTGCGTTCATTACAGACTGGGCTTTCGGATCTGCGGACTTTATCGCCTTGCGGAAGAAATGCGTGGCTTTTATCCTGCCGTCAGACGTTCCTGATTCAAGAGCAGCGGCCTTCTTGGCCTCTGCTTCGCCGTTCTCGTCATACCCGACGAATCCGAGCCTCGTATACCATCCGTTTGCCGGTTTCATGCTGCTCAGACTCAAATAGTCAGCCAGATGCCCATGAGTTGACGCAGCTGCACGCACGGCGTCCGCGTATACCTTGGCGCCTTCGTACAACGTCGGTTTCATGACGGCATCAACGGCCGATTTGCTTCCGAGCTTCTGAAGCCGGTCTGCAAAGGCTGATAGTTCCTTAAACTGTAGACCCTTTGCCATACTGACCCACCATCCAGCTGTAATGAGCGTACTTTGTCTCCTCTTCGAACTGGATCGTATCCAGATGCCAGACGATGTCCGTCCTGGATTCAAATACAGACTCGACGAGGTCTTTCTGTGTTGTGGAATAGTCTCTGGTGAAGAGATCGACGAAGCCCTCGGTTGCACGTTCGATGTGCAGTCCGTTCGCTTCAAGGTCAGACGCGCTGTCTTCCGCGTAGACGATGTAGTTCCCGGACGGGAATCTGTCTTTCTCCCAGCCAAAATGCGCGACCGGGATGCCGGTCGCCTTCAGCGCAGTCACGAAATCGCTACTGTACATTCGGCGCCTCCTCCACGGTCAGTTCTATCGTCATGCCGGCACGGTATGTGCGGATGACGCGATACCGGAGCCCTCTGTATTCAAGATACCGCTCCCCGTTGTAGTCCAGGAAGTTGTTGATCCTGAAGATCAGAGTGGGCCGCAGGCCCTGGGTCATGGCTTCGAAGTATTCCGTGTGGCCGACGGATCTGACAGTCACGTAGACCATCTGCTTCGTCTCCTCCACGGGATCCGTGAAGCCGTGCGGGTCAGGATCCTGCTGAATGAGATAAACGATGCCTCTCTCGAACATCTTTATTTATCCCTCCTAGTAGGTCGTGTAGCCCGTCGCGATCATCAGCTGCGCTTTCTGCTCGTCGTACGAGGCTTTGACGCGGTCGTACTCGCCGTCGGTCAGCGCAGAGAAATGGAACTTGCAGTACGTTATGATCGCACGCTCACAAAGAGCGTCCAGGGTCTGCGGGAGCGTGACGCCGGCCAGGCCGAGATCCAGCTTCGCCGCGGCGATGAGATCGGTAATCTCTGCGTCAAAAGCATCATCAACGACGGCCAGCGCTGTCTTCGTCTTGTCCATTAACGTCAGGCTCATGTTTTCCTCCGTTTACTGCTGCTCAGCTGCTTTGAGTTCCTCGGCGATCTTCTGGTCGCGCTGGATCCTCAAAGCTCTGTAAGCATCTGCGAATTGCTTGTCGATGATCGTGTGGCCCACATGGCCTAGCTGAATACTCGGATCGCACAGGATCTTATGCCCGCATTGACGCGCCCTCCAGCAGAAGGAGAGATCCTCGCCCGTTCCATGGATCGGGTTGAAGAGCTCGCCAAACTTGGCCATCACGTCCAGGATGACTCCGGCCCGCATCAGAATCCCGCCGAAGCCGGCTCCCGCGACCTCAAAGGGTTCATTCGGGAGATCGCCTTCGGCTTCCGTCCAGACGCACTTCTTATCTTCGATGTCAAGCTGTCCGTATAGTACCGGCGTGTAGGGAGTGCTTCTGCGGTAATAGACGCCCGTGACGATGGAGACGTCAGGGTCGGCCATGTGTGCCATCAGTTTCGGAAGCAGATCTGGCGCGAAGACCATATCGCTGTCCAGCCAGAGAACGAAGTCCGCTTCGTTCGCGATGGCCTTCCTGGCTAACTCGTTCCGGGAAGTATAAACGAGGCTTCCGATCTGAAAGCCTACGGTCATCTCCCCTACTTTCTGGATTATGGACAGGCAGTGCGCGAATTGCGCCGGCACCTGATCCATACATGGTACTGCGATAAATGTCTTTGCCATGGTCGTGCTCCTTTCGATTCTGGCTTAGTTATTGTTACGCGCCAACGACCTTCGTGAAGGCATTGTTGGCAACGACGCCGACGCCCACGAACTCGCGGCCGAGGATACGAATGAGGTCGTATTCCATCTTGGTGAGGTCGTCGAACTTGATCTCGATCTCGTCCCCGTTCGGGAAGTTCACAATCGTGCCCTGGTTGAAGTCGCCCACGATCATCCAGCAATCGCCGGTGGAAGCGGCGGTCTTGGCCGGCAGGCTGTTATTGAACACGACGGGCAGGCCCTCGAAGGGATCCACGGGATAAGCCGCGGCGTACTGAGCGGCCTTGAAGTCGCCCCAGGTCGCCTTGTTCATGACAACGATGGGGTTGCTGGCTTCGTCGGACAGCTTCGCAAGAGCAGAAGCGACCAGGCCGACGGAGACGGACGCGGTGCTCACGACGCCGACGGCGGGGCAGCCGGTCGTAGCGGCGGCGGTGCAGGCCACGACGGCAGCGATCACGTTCGCGGCAGCTTTCCGGGCGATCTGATAGGTCAGTTCATCGTACACGTACGAAATGAAGGCTTCCCCACGAAGATCGTAGACTTCATCACTAAGAGAAATCCACTTCTTAATGGAGATCGGAGTGATGGAAACCGTTCCCATAACCAGAGATTCTTCGCTCACGGCGCTGTTCGCGGCTTCGGTGTGGTTGGTGGCGGGATCGGCAGAGATCTCGAAGCCGACCTTCAGGTTGCCCTTCAGGTAGGTCTTCTTCACGTACTGCATGAGGCCTTCGCGATCCCATGCGGTCTTGACGATGTCATAGACCAGATCGGGCACGGCCACGGTGCCGGAGACGGCGTTGGTGGTCAGCAGAGCGCGGCACTCTTTCGGATCATTGTTCTTGATGTACTCGGCGTAGGCGTCGATGTACTCTTTGGAGTTGCGAATTTCCATATCGCTCATTTTTCTTTCCTCCGTTTTGATGGTTTCGGTCACGATGCCGGAACCGGCAGCGACCTTCTCACGGATCTCGACGCGCTGGGCCTCGGCGGCCTTGCGGGTCTCCATCTCTTCTTTGATGCTGCGGACTTCCTCCTCCAGGCTGTCCAGATCAGCACCTTCATTTTCAAGTTCAGCGGGGATCGCGGCGAGGCGCTCCTCCAGCTGCTCAATGGTCATTTCCTTAATTTCCATTGATGGCCTCCAGGATTCGTTTTTTCTGCTCTTCGCGTGCTTTGCGAGCCCGGATCTCCTCCTTCGCCTCGGCGATAACTCCTTCGCCATAGGCTCTCGCAGACAGCGCGGTCGCAGGATTCGCCGGCAGCGAGACCGCGGAGACGTCAAACAGCTTCCGGATGCGAGTGATCGTCCTCAGAATGGTCACGTTGCCAGAATCATGATCTTCGGTCACGTCCTGGCGATCTTCCGCCACCGTGAAGCCGAAGCTCATTTTGTTAGTGTAGCCACCTTCGATCTCTTCATAGAGCTGGCGGCCGATCTCGGTGCCGGACAGGTCGGCTTCGATAGCCAGACCGTGCTCGTCGGCGTTCAGGGCCAGCGTGCCGTTGCTCATGCGGGCAAAGACGCGGCCTTCGTGGTTGTATTGCATGATGACGTCGCCCATCTCAGCCTCATCAAAGGCGCGGGCGTCGACCTGTTCCATGACGGTATAGCCGTCTTCATGCCAGAGCTCATACGGCTGGTCAAAGGTCGTAGCGTATCCGCGG
>JAEIGA010013425.1_pt1 | contig 12468 bp, 9 predicted proteins | sample 9270691 | NCBI WGS metagenome assembly JAEIGA01 (sample SAMN17057246, study PRJNA624740) | gut metagenome | biome: biome; isolation source: fecal sample | host: Bos grunniens | place: China: Xizang | collected 2019
CTTTAAACTTAGATTCAGTAAGATTATGAATAGCCATTAAAGTGCCATGTGTGCCAGTTTCAGAGGTTTCTAGTTTTACTTCTTCATTTGTTGAAGTATCAACCATTTTTCCATCTTCACTTAATGAATATCTTATATCTGGATTAGAAGTAGGGTTAGTGTTATCTATGTTTTTAATTTGGCTAGAGTTAAATGCAATATATTGATTCCCGAGTTTGCTTTTATAAATAATTCCATCAATGCCCAAGTTTCTTTTCATGCTATCAATTAAATCTTGATTTGAACTATATGCTCTTACCATTTCTTGAAGTATTTGTTGGTCTCCAAATTTATCAAAATGATACTTTAAATATAGTTCTATCTTTTCCTCTTTAGACAAATCGTTTATTTCTTTTTCAGACAACATTCCTAAATCATAGTTATTTTTGAGTTCAAAAGCAATCCAACTGTCAAAAAACCATTCTCTATTACCCTCTAATAATATTTGTTTTAATCCTTGTCTATCAAGATTGTGTCCATTGTTCTTTACAATGAAAGGATTTTTTATATCCAAATATACCTCGTAAAGTTGGCTATTAGGAGTATGTCTATAAGTTTCATTGAGAATATCTTCTTCTCTCATATACTCTTGAGCAAACTTTTTATTGTCAGTAAAATAAAAACCTTTACCATATCGCGATGTTCTTGGAGATTTACCCAATTCATTTGCATCAAAGATATTAAATCCACCTTTAGGAGTGCCATGATATACAGTTAATAAATTTCCCTCTTCATCTCGTGCCTTGCTATCCTTAAAATACTCTTGTTGCTCTTTGCTTAGTGTTCTACCTTGATTGTCTGCTAATGAATACTTGGTATTTGTGGTTGTTTGTGTGCTTTGTGCTTTATATGCTTTCTCAAAACTTCTTTGTAGCTGTCTTAATTGTTTTTCTTGCTCTGTACCTTTGAATTTTACAACCAAATCGCTTATGAAGTTTTTGATCTTCTCGAATACTGTAGGTTGTTTTACTGATAATTCTTTAATAAAGTTTTCATCTGTAAATAAGTAATCTCCTACTATATCGCTTACCAACTCATTTTCTATGTTTGCGTCAGTATCTTTATACAAGCTATATAGTTGAGCCATCTTTGTATCATATTCGCCTTTTGATTTAGAATACTCTATTGCTATTTGTTTTAAAGCTTCATATTCCTTTGTGCCTTCTAACAAGTGAGTTGTTTCGTGTCCTACTACTGTATTTAATGCTTTTGCACTATCTATATTGATTAATACTTCGCCATTCTCATTTACTAGTCCATTTACTGTTACATTATCTTTTGCATAGCCCATTTGTTTTAGTTGCTCGTTATTTGTAAATTTATATGTTGTTCCTTTTTCTTCTGCTATTTTTGCAACTACATCAACAAACTTATGAGATTTTTCAGTATTATTCATTACTTGGCTTGCGCTCTCATATACGGCTTTCTTTATATCGCTGTCTATTGCTTGTGCTTGGTATGTAAAGTTTTGTTTTTTTAGCTCACTTTCATTTGTGATTTGTTGAGCATTTGTAGCTTCGGTTAATTCCTCTTGTAATACTTCTATTTCTTCTTGTATGATTTGTTGCTCTCTTGGATCTTGTGCTTGTTTTTGTTCTTCTTGTTTCTTTACTAACTCTTGTTGTAGTCCTTCTACTTGTGCTTCGTTTTCTACTGGTGCAATATCATTATTTCTTACAGAATTAATGACACTTGAACCACCACCTAACACTGCTCCACCTATAAAGCTTTCTAAATATGCGTCTAATGCTTCAGGACTTGCTAATATTTCTTGCCAGGTTTGTTCGTCTTCATAAGTTAATTTTTTACCTACGTTTTGGATAACTTCTGTTAAAACTTCCTCAAAACCTTCGCCAGCAGCGTCAAATCCGAATTTGCCTAATGTTTTTATTGTGTTATTAGATATATTTTTAAATAACACATCTTTTAATCCTGCGTCTAAAGTTACTCCACCGAAGCTAATACCACCAGATATTTTCTCTGTTAATATTTCTGCTCCAGCACTAATCAATCCGTATGCTCCTGCTTCTCCGTATGTAGCGTCATTACTAAAAGCTTCTTGTGTTCCACTACCAAATGAAGTTACTCCAGTTGTAACCCACCAGGGAACACCTACGGCTTGTAATCCTATTGTACCTGCTAATTGTCCTCCTGATTGAACTAATGAATCAGATTTGTCTCCTAATAACGAATTACTTTCAAAGACAGAATCGTCGTCTGCGTTCTTTTTATCAAATGGATTTAAAGCTTCATAGTTTCCGTTTAATAAATTATTTAATATTCCTGTTTTACTGTTGTTTGCAAATTGCTCGCCTAATTTCTTTTCTTCAACTAAATCTCTTTTAACAAAACTTTTCATAGAGTCTGCGAACTTATCTTGTCCTATTAATTTAGCTCCACCACCTAGTAAATAAGCTCCAGTGTCTATTAAGCCTTCTCCTATTTTATATACACCTTTAGAAAGGTCTTGTTGAATGTCTGTTGAAGTTCCTAATATGGTTTTTGTAATATCTCCAAATTGATAGCCGTCTGAAAATACACCACTATTAAACCAAGTACGTTTCTTTTCTTCTTTTTTACTTGAAGTTGTTTTTATTGGTGCTATTTCTTCTGGTTTCACTCCCATATATTCAATACCAGCTTTCTTGTTTCCTGACTTAATTTCATTTGCTAAGTCTTCTATTACTGTCAAAGATGTTTCTCTTGGATTCTTCTTTTTCTTATATTGCTTTGCTAATGCTTCTACTCTATCTATTGAAGCCATTTAAACACCTCCTAATAACCTAAATCTTCTAATATTTTACTTGCCTCTGCTTTTGTTATTGAGTCATTCGCCATTGCTTGTGCTAAATAAGTCTCTACGGCACTTTTCTTGTTTCCTGGTGCAGAAAGGTTAAGTGATAACGCTGTTTTCTTTACATTTGTATATCCTCTGCTCAATTTTTCCGAACTTCCGCTCGAACTATTACTTGAATTTGAAGAGTCACCATTTGTATCTTTTAGCTTAGCTGAACCACCACTTGTATCTTTTAGCTTAGCTGAACCGCCAGATCCACCCGAACTACCCGAACTAGACTTTTTTTTTGCTAACGAATATTCTTTTTCCCAATTGCTTTGTTGTTGTTTTGCTTGTTCTTTTTGGAAAGCTAATGATTCATTATATTGTCTGATTTGCTCTGCCATTGCGTTCTCTGTATTAATTTGTGATTGTACGTTTTGCCATCTTTGATAATATCTATCTTTTGTTTGATTTACTGAATCTAATTTTTGTAATAATAATGTGTTCTTGTATTGGAATCCTTGTAAGCTTAACTCTAGTTGTTGTTGCAAGGATTCATAAGCTATTGTTGCTAATGCAGCATTGTTTGCTAATTGCGCTTCTTTAATTGAGTTGTCATAGTTTAATATTGCTTGATTATAACTTTCTCTTGCTGTTACATATCTGTTTTGATATGTATTATATGCGTTTGTTCTTGTACTTTCGCTGTATCCTGTTTGATTTAGCCCTTGTGCTGCTAATTGTTCTGTATTTACCCCATATTCGTTTGTTGCTTTTTGATAGTCTGTATATGCTCCTTTTTGTTCTTTTGTATAATCTTTTTTAGCTTGGTCTTTTGATTGTTCTATTTTTTCTATTGCAAAGTCTGTTTGTGCTTGTTGTAATTCTGTTTGTTTGTCTGCCCAATTTCCAATTGCGTCTGTTTGTTTTTTATAAAAGCTATCGCTATTCTTAGTTATATTGTCATAAATAGCTTCTGTTTCTCTCAAGTCTTTAGTTTGTTGTGTCTCTATTTCTTCAAATCGTTTATCATCATAATTAACTGCTGTTGCCATTTATTTACCTCCTTACCTTTTAACGTAACTTCCCACATAAGCCTCTAGTGTACTTGCATATACTCCAAACGGCTTATTAGAACTAAATTTAAATTGTATACTCTTCCATTTTTTCTTTTTAATTCGTGCTGCTACATACCCTTTTGTATTGTTATATCTTTTCACTGTTTCAAAATTATTATTGTCCGTTTTTACTGATACTGTTACTGATTCTCCCTCTAAATCCACTACACAACCTTTTTTATTTGTAGTTTTTTGATATTGAGGATAATTAAATTCATCATCTAAAGTAGTCCAGTATGCTTCTATGTTTGTATCTTTTTTAGTTAATGTATAGATAGCTTTATCACTACATAAATAAAGCACTTCGTCTTTTACACGAGTGCCAGTAATATTTATATCAAATTGCCAGTAAAACCATTCGTATTCGCTATGGTTTCCGTTTGTCATCATTGCTCTTGAATCTGCTAAATATATTTTATTGTCTACAATAACTAATAAATAACCTTCCCACTCTTCTACAATTAAGTTCTTGTAGTTAGTTTCGTTTAGTAATTTGTTATCAACACATGTGCTTCTGTGTGCTAATACTTGCTCTGTTGTTACATCTCCTGAAATTGCTTCTAAGCCTCTTTCGCTAAAGAAAACAATGTCATCATTAAAGTTGATTCCAGTTGATACACAACCAGTAGAAATGCTAGAGTGTATGCTTGGATATACTTTGCCTACTTCGTCATCTATTGTAGGATTGTGATAGAATATTGTTGTATTTGTTTGAGAGGCTTCTTTCATTACCCATAAAGCATTGTTTCCACTAATTAAAGCTTTTATTTTTGAATCGTCTATACCTTCTTTGTAATAATCTAAGTCGCTACAATATGTTGGATCTTCTAATGAACAATGCCATAACATATTTGGATAGTCCGGATTTCCTGCAAAGAATACCCTATTATCAAACATTTCTAACAGTGTACATTTATCAATTCTATCTCTGTAACCTGATACTGTTTTTCTAAATTGTATGATTACATTATCTTGGCCTACTGTATTTGGTTCTGTCGGTGCTGTTTCAAATGTTATTTTTCCTGCATTTGGTGTTGTTGTAAAATTTGTTACTTCTTTTCCGTTAACCCACACTCTTACTTTATAATCACTATCAAAGCTTTCTGAATCAACCATATAATCTTTACTTGCTCCATCTGCAACAAAGCTATTTTTTCTTATTCCAGTTAAAAGGTTTACGTCTTGATAGATTGTTCCTCCACCGTTTGGACTTCTACTTATTGTTGTTGTCGGTATATAGCCTTCAACTTCCTTTACTTGTGTTCCGTCGTACACATAATATTTAGAACCGTCTTTTATGTATAACGATTTCTCATATATAAAAGCTTGGCTCTTATGTTTTGCCATACCTGAATAAATTACTTTGTCGTTGTCGTATAACTTTGTTCCTGAGTGTACTATTCTGTGTGTAGAGTTATTATAGTTATAAAAAAATAGACCAAATATAGTATCAGTAAATTCTTTTACTAGTTCTATATCTGGTCTACTTTCTACACACCTACCTTTACTATTTTTATAATTCTTCCACATGTTTATTGCGTCAGGACTTCTGTATAAGGAAACTTCATCTTTTCTATTACTAAAATCTACACCTCTAAAGTTAGCATAGCTTCTTGTTATTAAACTTCCACTTACTCGTGCCATATTCTACACCTCGATTCCACCACTAATATACACACTGCCTAAGGCATAACGAGGATCTAATTCGTTTTTCATTCTTTCATATCTCTCTGCATATATTTGTCCATAGTTACTTGAAACATCACTTTTTAATAAATCTGCTGCTACTCCATAAGGCATTATCTCTAATACATCAATTGACAAGTCAAACTCTTGTGAATCGTCTGTATCTGCGTCAATTTGAGTAGGATATACATAATAATATACTTCTGCTGTTCCATTTTCGTTGAACTTAATTTTTTGACCGATTATTTCGCAATCTAAGCCCTTTATAATGTTAAGTTGATATAAGTTGTTGTCTACACTAGAAAAGTCGATTAAATCGCCTTCTGAGCCCTCTAGGGTGGTATAGGCTTCTATTTTCTTAAATCTTGCTAATTCATTCTGTATTTGGTTAATAACATGGTTCATTTTTAATGCTAAGTCTTCGTCTTCTGTTAAATTTTCTTCATCTTCGTTGTATTCTTCAATTAAAGAATATACTTTTGCCTTCATTTCTTCTAAAGTCATATTGCACCTCCTATTCTACAATAAGCCAATCTTCTGCTAGCATATCTGCTTGACTTGCTAACCAACCTAATTGCACTCCTGATGTTCCTACAAATGCTATTGCCTTATTTCCGATTGCGTTATGTTCTGCGTTTATTATTTCTCCATCTGGGTTTTTGTAGCTTATATTAGTTGCTAATTCAATGTATTGATTTTTTCCATTCCAACCTTCTCTTTTAACTCTTTTTCCTTCTTTCATTAATTTTACTGCTTCTCCAAAATTCATATATTATCCCTCCTTATCGAAACTTTGTATTGCTTCTATATCTGTTAAAGCGTCTTGTAATGTACTCATAGGTACTCTTGGTACTTGATAACCTACTTCTTCATCAAACAATAATATGTCGCCTTCGTTTAAATGAAATACTAAGTTGCTTCTTGCTTCATAATTGTTTTCTTTTGTGTATGTAGTCATTTCTAATGTTAAGTCCTCTAGTTTTTGTTCTACATTATCATTCTTGTATTCTAGTTTTGTGTCTTTGTTTACTAATACTCCTGAATATAATGTAATATCTGGTTTAAAAATAAATTTTCTCATAATATCTCTCCTTCTTGTTTGCTAGTACTGCCCTAGCCTTCGTCTATTAACAAGATAAAAAGGGGCACAAAATGTACCCCCATAAATTAAGCTTTTACTGGTACTTTAACTACTTGTAATCTTGAATTGTCGATTACTTTAGCTCCGAATGTATCTAAACCTCTGATGTAATCAGCAAATCTTTTTTCCATTCTTCCAGCTTCAACTTCGTTTATTTGTCCTGCGAAAGCGATAGCTTTTTCTCCTCTAACTGCACAATATTCGTTAGTTGAGTCTTTAGCTAATCCGTTTGACATAATAACTTTGAAGTTGTCATACATACCTACAACACCTTTTTTGATTAAATCTGGGTTGTTTGTAGATAATTCAATTAAGTTGTTTTTGAATACGTTATAAACTCCTGGAGTTATTTCTATTACTCCATCTTCGTCAAAGTTTCTTTCTCTTAAAGCTACGATAGCTGCGTCAATAGCTTCTTTTATAGCTTCTTGTGTTCTAGCTGTTGCTGTTGTTATATTTGTTCCTGATTTGATTAAGTTAGCTACATAAGCGTCTCTTTTTACTGCTAAACCATGAACAGCTTTTTCTTGGAATTTTTCAGGTAATCCAGGTACAGATTGAGCTTTATCAACATCATCTACCATGAAAGCAAAGTAGTTTGCTTGGTCGATAGGTAATAATTGAGAAGCGTCTGTCATCTCTTCGATTGTGATGTCTGCTCCTGTGTATTGTCCTATTGTTGGATCTCCTACTGCTAATATTTTTACTGTGTTTGCATATTTACAGTCTCCTTCGTATGCTCTTGTACAATTGTCTACTAATTTACATTTTAACTCTAATGCGTCTTGAATTTTTTTACTCCATATTGTTTGTTGGAAATGTGTTACTGCCATTTAAATCAACTCCTTTTCTTATTTCAATAGGAATTACCATTTGAGCATTGATTTCTCCACTGCTTTAAATAGCTCTGGATTCTTATCAAAGTCTGCCTTTGTAAATTTTAGACTTTCTTCATAAGTGTAGAAGTCTTTTACTCCGTTGTCCTTTGATGTTGCTCCTTTCATGCTTCCTACTGTTTCAACCTTTGGCTTAGGTTTAATTTTTAAATATAATTCGTATTTTTCTTTAGCAGATAAATCAGGGTTTAGTTTGTTAGCAAATTCAATATATTCGCTATCTCTTAAAGCCTCTGGTTTAACTCCTATTTGTGCAAGCTCTTTAATTGATTCTTGCTTTTGTCTTTCTTCGGCTAATTTAGTAAATACTAGCCTTTCTCTAGCTGTCATGTTTTTAGCCCCTTTTTCGGCTAATCTATCAACTTCTTCTACTAGATCCTCATAACCTAAATTGATAATCTCGTTAGCTTCTGCGTTAGCAAGTACAACTAAATCTGCTTCTGAGTATGAAGGTTGGTCTGGAATAGCAATACCTCTAGACTTGTAAAAATCAGCTAGTTTGTCAGTAGCTTGTTCAATGTTTTCTACTCCTAAACCTGCTTTTAATACAGTTTCAGTACGTCCATACTTTTCCATATACTCTCTTTGCATTTTAGATTTAGCACGTTCTAACTTTCTTGGTAGTAATTCGTCTACCTTTTCATTAACTAACCTATCAATGTCAGCTTGTGTATACAGTTTTTCTTCTACTGTTCCAGTAGTTTCGGCAACTGCTGCACCGTCAACAAGTGTTTCTGTTGCTTGTTCCTCAACATTTTCAGTAGTTTCTACTACAACATTTTCGTTATCTTCCATAACTTAATACCTCCTATTTTTAAGTCTTTGCTTGACTATTTCCATATCTTTTTAAGTCATAAATGCTTGGACTACATTACTTATAAAAACCCACCAAAAGCAATAAGGCAGTAATGTGTGCTTTTCCCTTTTCAACCCATATAAAAAACACATTGCAGTATTAGATAAAATCTAACTTACAACGTGTTAATTATGATTCTAAACCTCTTTTATCTGATTCTACTAGCAATACTCCTAGTCTTTCTCCTAATAGCGCTCTTGTTTGAGGATTACTTTCATCTTCTAATCTTCTTTCTATTCCTCTAATATATTTTGTAATTCTATCATCAGAAAGATTTTCTACATTATCTAGCCATTTATTCATTTTTATCACTCTCCTTTATTAATCAACCAAGCTAAATTGCCTAGCTTTACATATTTAAATATATTCATAGCTTGGTCATAAAATAAGTAACCATAATCATATTGTTCGACCATATATTCTTCATCCCAAGTTACCATATTTAAAAAGCTTCCAGCTTGATTAAATATAAACTTACAACAAGCATAAGCTGAATCTTCTGGATAACCTTCGTTATAATACCAGTTTTCTATTTCATAAGGATCAAAATATTTTATTTCTGCCTTACCTGCATAAATACCTTCAAGAAGGTCTAAAGGTATATGATGTTCTTCAACATTAATTAAAAATATACCACTATCATTAACACCGATAGAACTGCTTGTACTCTTAACACCTATTTGTTCTTCTCCAATTCTTTGTAAACCAGGTCCTACCCATCTATCTTTATTTAATGCTCTGTCAAACTCTTGGTTTTTATCTTCTTGAGTTGTTCTTGTAGGTGCTAATAATAATTTGTCGTGTTCTATTGTAGTCATCTGAATGCCCATTAAGGTAAAATGTCCTTGCAAGCCTTTTAATCCATTATCTATATTTTCAAATTCAACAAAATCTTTAGTTTTGTAATATGTGTTAATATTTGTAAAAATATAGTATGTTTCTGTATAAGGGTTGTATATAATATCATTAACAGTACAAGTATTTGGTAAAGTATATTCTACCCATTTATAATCTCTAACAGAATTAGCTACTTCTAATAAATATAGCTTATTGTTATTTTTTAAACCTAAAAACGTAATATTATTAACCCTTTTTAATATATTAACGGTTATTCCACTTAAAGAAGCAAATGCTCCTTCATTGCTTCCTGCACCATATTTAAATGTTCCACTGCTATTGCACCAAACAAATTGAGTGTTATTTATCATAGCAACAAACTCAGGTGTAATTTTACTTGTTATGCTTGAATTAACTGATATTGTGCCAGCAGTATTAAATGAAAAATTTGTAACTTTCTTTAATGATTTATATATAGCTCGGAAACCTGTGCCATAACCTATGTTTAGAAAATCTATATTTTTAGCGTGTGAACTTGCTATTGTTTTCCAAGTTAAACCATCATCTTCACTATAAATAATATAATTATTTCCGTCTGTGCCATATAATCTATTACCATCAGAATTATATACAAGCGATTTACAAGTACAAGGAAGTTGAATTGTATTAAAATTAATACCGTTTTTACTTCTTCTTATTTTTGCAGTACCATCATATATAACTTCGACTTCTTTATCTGTATAAACTATTTTATTAGTTCCAACAGTACCAGATGGCGATATAGGTTGTAACTGTATATCTTTATCACTTACTTCATAACCAGTATTAGTAACAAATTTTATTTTTTCATCTTCTATTACTATATTGTCTGTTGCCTTATATTCTATGCCTTTGTTGTTATTCCATTTGTTTATATCATCTGCTGTTATGTTATATGCTACACTGTTTGTAAAGACTGGATCAGTTTCTTCGTTTATATATCCTACGTCATTTTCTACTTCGCTTACTACTCTAGGTATAGAGTTATATGTCATAGCCATTAGGTTTGCAGCCGGTACTTGTTCTCCCTGACACTGTTCGCACTCTTCTATTGTTTGTAATATACTTGCTTTTGTTAATACGTCTTCTGTTCCTGGTGCTATTTTGCCTTCTAGCTCGTTTATTTTTCCTCTGATTGCTGCTATTTGTCCGGAATAGTTCTTGCCACCGTTGTTAGTAATATGCTCTATCCATTCCTTTTCTGTGCCTTCATATCCTTGCTTTACTGCTATTTCATAAGCACTTAGTCCGTTACAGCCATCTTTTCCATCTCTACCATTTAAGCCATCTTTTCCATTCTTACCGTCTTTGCCATGTTTTCCATCTTTACCGTCTTTGCCGTTTATTCCGTCTTTACCGTGCTTTAATTGTATACTTGATATTCTTTTATCTAGGCTTGTGTTTAACTCGCCTAAAGTCAATTTCAAGCGTTCTAGCTCTATGTTTTGTTTGTCTACTTCTTCTTTCTTTGTAAAACTGTTTAGCTCGTTGTTTAACTGTTCTAGTGTCTTTGTTAGGCTATTAATTTCGTTTTGTAATTCCTTTGTTTGATTGTCGCTGCTGTTTTGAACGTCGTTAATTTTTTGGTGCGCTCTAATAATTGCGTTCTGCAATTTAATTAGTTTCTTTAGTTCCATTAAATCACACCCCTTCTAAAACAGCTTCCTGCTCTCTTGCTAGTTCTTCCATAGCCTCTTGCTTTCCTGCTTCTTTACTTGCCATATCTGCTTGTTTTTGTGCTTCTGCCATCTGTGCTGCTTGTGCGTCTACATCTTCATTTAAGAATTGATTTGCTCTTTGTTTCATCATTTGAGCTTGTGCGTTTATTGCAGCTATCTTCCTTTGTTCTTCTTCCATTAGCTCTATTGCTTCTTCTAGCTTTGCTTTTGGCATTACTGAATCATCATCAAGTAATTTTACATAAGTCTTTAACTCACTTAATCTTTCTATGCTGAAATATCCTGCTTTTAGTAAGTTCTCTAAGCTTACTTCTTGTGCGAATTTATCAAAAGCTCCTTTAGGTGTTATGTCTATTTTTACTGTTGCTTGTAGTTCTTCCATTACTGTCTGAGGCACTGTTACAAGCTGTGTTACTTCTTCACCAGTGTTTGGATCAGTTGTTGTATCTTCTAGTGTTATTCCTTCTTCTGAATAAACAATAAACATAACTAGCCATATTCTTATAGTATCTTCTATAAATGTTTTTAATTCGCTTAATTGTTCTACAAGTGGTTGTTGTGCTGCTTGTTGTACTGCTAATATAGCTTTACCAGAAGCACTTTCAGGATTAACATCTCCAGTTGCTATATCTCCTGCACCTGCTAACTCTCTTGTAATATTTATCAATTCGTTTTGTACTTTCTCAACGTCTGTACTCATTTGAGCCGGATTAGTTATAGCGAATATGTTTCTTACATCTTCTACTGCTAATCCTCCTTTAGTTTTAAGTGTTGCTCCTACTTGGTCTGCTGCGCTTGGATTCATTATCTTATCAGTGTTTACTATCTTTTGAGGATATGCTGTATTCTTTACTGTGATAAGTCTACGCATTATTGTTTTATTTACTTCTATTTGGTTTGCTATGTGATATTTAACTTCGCCTTCGCCTCTTGCGCTGCCTTCTTTTTCTTCCCATATCATGTGAGCCACTGGATAAAGTGATAATCCACTGTCTGTATCTTCTTTTATGTCTAAATATCTTGTTGCCTTTGCGAAGTGTACTGTTCCATTTTCTTTATATAACTTAGTTACTAAAGTACACATATTATCTTTTTCTAGTTTAGAAGATTCTCCACTTTCCTCGAATGTATCGTTGTCTCCTATAATCATTTTAAGGTTTTCTTCGCTTACTCCTTCTGCTCTTGCTAGCTCTTGTACTTCTATAACTGGTAGTCTTTGTTTGATTAATATATATGGTTGTCTTTGTATGTCGCTATCGTTTTCGTTTCCATAGTAAATATCATTCTTAGGTATGATTTCATTTACTGGCGCTTGGTTCTCTATGTCATAGTGTACATACATTATCCCTTCGCCATTAATAGCAGCGTCTTTTGTAACTTTTCTTATTTTTAAGTCCA
>JAEIGA010013426.1_pt1 | contig 12468 bp, 6 predicted proteins | sample 9270691 | NCBI WGS metagenome assembly JAEIGA01 (sample SAMN17057246, study PRJNA624740) | gut metagenome | biome: biome; isolation source: fecal sample | host: Bos grunniens | place: China: Xizang | collected 2019
ACAAATTTTTTTTCATTAAAAACTAATGCTTATGGTTAAAAAAGTTGTACTATCAATGGTTGCAACTCTGCTCTTGGGCTGCTTCGGCGCATTTGCTCAAGGTCAGCGTGTTACCGGTACAGTGACCGATGAAACTGGTTCACCAGTTATCGGAGCAGCGGTTGTTGTCGAGGGTACTACCCGAGGCACATCAACTGATCTTGCCGGTTATTTTGAGATTGCGGCATCTTCTGATGCTAACCTGGTTGTCTCTTACTTGGGCTACCAGACTCAGACAGTTGCTGTTGCAGGTCGTACGGTTGTAGACGTAGCTCTCGTTCCTGACTCAGAGCAGATCGAGGAGGTTGTCGTACAGGCGTTCGGTACTGCAAAGAAGGAGGCCTTCACAGGTTCAGCTGCGACTATCAAGTCGGATGACATCGTGAAGACTCAGTCATCATCTGTTGCTAATGCCCTTTCAGGTAAGGTAGCAGGTCTTCAGACAACACAGGGTTCAGGTTCACTTGGTTCAGAGCCATCTATCCGTATCCGCGGTATCGGTTCTATCAACGCAGGTAACGATCCTTTGTGGGTAGTTGATGGTGTGCCTTATGAGGGTGACCTTAACAACCTTAACATGGCTGATATCGAGACAATGACTGTCTTGAAGGATGCTGCATCTAACGCACTTTATGGTGCACGTGGTGCTAACGGTGTTATCATGGTTACTACAAAGCGCGCTAAGGTTGGTGATGCACGTGTTAACTTCGACGCTAAGTGGGGTGTTAACATGGCAGCTCGTCAGCTCTACGACTACACTCGTGATCCCGGTCAGTACTATGAGATGCACTACTCATCTTTGAAGCGTTACTATGAGAACGAGTTGAAGTATGACTCAGCAACCGCTCATATCGCTGCTAACCAGGCAATGCTTTCAACTGGTGATGGTGGTCTTGGTTACAATGTTTACAATGTTCCTGCAGGTCAGACTCTTATCGGTTCAAACGGTAAGTTGAATCCTAACGCTACACTTGGTCGTAAGTTCTCTTACAATGGTCAGGAGTACACCGTTACACCTGATGACTGGTACGATGAGTTGTACGATCCTTCATTCCGTCAGGAGTACAACCTCTCAATTGCTGCTGCATCTGAGAAGTCTAACTTCTTCGCTTCATTCGGTTACTTGAACAACACAGGTATTACTGATGGTTCAAACATGTACCGTTACACTGCACGTTTGCGTGCTGACTACCAGGCAAAGAAGTGGTTGAAGGTTGGTGCTAACATGAGCTACACAAACTTCAACTGGAACGGTGCTTCATCTTCTAACGAGGGTGATGGTTCTACTGGTGACGTATTTGCTGCTGTAGGTGATATGGCTCCTATCTATCCCGTATACATCCGCGATGGCGAGGGTAACATCATGTATGAGGATAACCGCGCTGGTCACGACTACTACGGTAAGGACTACGACAACAAGTGGCCTCTTTACGATACTGGTGACGGTTCTATCTGGGGTCTTACTCGTTTCTCTGGTTCACAGTCTAACCCCTTGCAGAACATCTGGTTGGATGAGGCTAACTCTGAGGGTAACGCCTTCTCTGTAAGCGGTTTCGCAGATTTCACTATCATCCCTGGTTTGGTTCTTACATTGAACGGTTCAGTAACTATCGACGAGACACGTTCTACATCTTTGAAGAACCCATACTATGGTCAGTTTGCAGCTAACAAGGGTGTTGTAAGCAAGTCACACGGCCGTACTTACAACCACAACTTGCAGCAGTTGTTGAACTACAATAAGTCATTCGGTGCAAACGAGGAGCACAACATCCAGGTTTTGCTCGGTCACGAGACTTATAACTTGCGTTCATACAGCTTGAGCGGTTTCAAGACTAACGTTTATTCTACAGACAACCTCGAGCTTAACGGTGCTATCGTTGATGGTAAGTCTTCAGCTTCATCATTCGGTGAGTACGTAAACGAGGGTTACTTCGTTCGTGGTATGTACGAGTATGATGGTCGCATCTTCGCATCAGCATCATATCGTCGTGACGCATCTTCACGCTTCCACCCTGATCACCGTTGGGGTAACTTCTGGTCAGTAGGTGCTGCATGGATCATCAACCGTGAGTCATGGTTCAATGTTCCTCAGTTCAACATGTTGAAGGTTAAGGCATCTTACGGTTCACAGGGTAACGACTCTATCGGTCAGTACATGTACACAGACCTCTACTCTGTATCTAACGACGGTAACGATGGTATCTCTATCATGTTCGGTCAGAAGGGTAACAAGAGAATCACTTGGGAGACTAACTCTAACTTGAACGTCGGTGTTGAGTTCGGTTTGTGGAACGATCGTTTGTCTGGTAGCTTGGATTTCTTCTATCGTAAGACTTCTGAGATGTTGTTCGCAGTTCCCGTAGCTCCATCAATGGGTTACTCTTCATACTATGACAACATTGGTGATATGGCAAATACTGGTGTCGAGCTCGTATTGAACGGCGATATCGTTCGCACACCTAACGTTGTATGGTCTGTTAACGCTAACCTTACATGGGTTCAGAACAAGGTATTGTCTTTGCCTGAGTCACGTAAGGACCGCGTTGTAGATGGTCACGCAGGTTTCATCTCTGGTTCTACATTCCTTGCTGAGGGTCTTCCTTTGAACACTCTCTACATCCACGAGTATTTGGGCGTAGATTCTGAGACTGGTAAGTCAAAATGGAATCAGCACCTCCTCGAGAAGGATGAGGATGGCAACATCACAAAGGATGAGTGGAAGGCTACTACAAACTACGGTGATATCAGCTCAGACCCCGAGTCAAAGAAACTTTACGATTCTACTTTGGCTGACGTATTTGGTGGTTTCGGCACATCATTGTATGCTTACGGTTTCGACATCTCAATCGCATTTGACTACCAGCTCGGTGGTACAACTATCGATGGTTCATACGCTGGTTACATGAACAACTCAACAGCTTCGTCACTTGGTAAGAACTACCACCTTGACTTGTTGGACGCATGGACACCTGATAACAAAGATAGCAACATTCCACGTTTCCAGTATGGTGATGAGTATGTAAGCGCTACATCAACTCGTTTCTTGATCAGCACTAACTACTTGAACATCTCTAACATTAACGTTGGTTATAACTTCCCAGCTAAGTGGTGGAAGGGTCACATCCAGAACTTGCGTGTTTACATGGCATGCGACAACGTATGGTACTGGTCAGCACGTAAGGGCTTCGATCCTCGTGGTACAGGTACAGGTCAGTACTCACCAATCCGTACAATCTCTGGTGGTGTAACCTTGACATTCTAATTTAAATAAGGTATAAGATTATGAAATTGACAAAGATATTGACAACTGCGATCGTTGCGCTTGGTGCAACTCTCGCGCTTAGTGGTTGTATCCGCGAGACTTATCCTATGACCAGCACCATTACACAGGAGCAGCTCATGGGTGGTCAGATGGATGTCGTTGCCACTAACTTGCTCAAGGGTATTCCACGTGGTATGCTTGCACCTTGCTACGGTGGTTGGGAGCACACAGACTTCGGTTACCCCTCAGTAGGTGTTTATAACGATCAGGCTGCACAGCTTGTTGTTACTAACGGTTGGACTATGGGTAACGCTACTGGTTATAACCGTTTCATGTTGGGTGCTTGGGGTAAAGGTTACGGCGCAACTGGTTGGATGCCTGCACACTTCTGGTACACATACTATCCTCAGATCAAGTCATGTAACGATGTAATTACATTGACTGAGGGTAACGAGAATTTGGCTTCATACTCAGCTATCGCTCGTACATATCGTGCAAACTTCTATCTTGATCTTGCTCGTTTGTTTGAGTGTATGTATGTTGACAACGCAGACTACACAACTAAGCAGATGACAGTTGCAGGTCTTACAGTGCCTATCGTAAACGAGTTCACTGATGAGAAGGCTGCAAAGAGCAACCCTCGTGCTACTCGTGAGGAGATGTTCACATTCATTCTTAGCGACTTGGCATTTGCTGAGGAGGCATTCAAGTCACCTGACTACACTCCTATCGCAAATACAGATCCTACTTTGGCTGTAGTTTACGGTCTCTACGCACGTGTATACCTCTGGTTGGGCGGTTTCGAGGATGGTTTGAACGGCTCACTTCCCGAGGGTAACGAGGCATACGCTTTGGCTGCTGAGTACGCTCGCAAGGCTATCGACGAGTTCGGTGGTGCTATTATGAGCGAGGCTGAGTGGACTAACGTTACAACAGGTTTTAATTCTAAGGCATCTTCTTGGATGTGGACTCTATTCCACTCTACAGATACTGTTCCTGGTAACCTCCACCAGTTCCCTGCACACATGGCTCCTGAGGCTGCTTACGGCTACTGCCAGTTCACTAACCCTGGCGTTGGTTCTAAGGCTTATGAGCGTCTTGGTGATGGCGACTTCCGTAAGAAGCTTATGATTAGCCCCGACCACTTCACTGTTGTGTACAATGAGGAGTTGGATCAGGATGTTTACGTAGCAGATGAAGCTAAGGCTGCTGAGGACTATGCAGCATTCGCACCTTACACTCAGATTACATTCGAGGAGTATATGGTAACTGCTCCATACTCATTCTTCAAGTTCCGTCCTGCACAGGGTAACCGTATTGACTACATGACTGCTGGTGCTATCGCTGTTCCTTTGATGCGTTGCGAGGAGATGTACTTCATCGAGATGGAGGCTATCGCACACACTCAGGGTAATGATGCAGCTGCTATGATGCTTGGTTCATTCATGGGCAACCGTGACTCAAGCTATGCTATCAAGACTCAGGATATCGTAGACGAGATCATCTTCCAGAAGGGTATCGAGTTCTGGGGCGAGGGTCAGATAATGTACGATATGAAGCGTTTGAACAAGGGCGTACAGTGTGCTTATCCTGGCACAAACTACGATCCTCAGCGTCGTTTCAACACAGATGGTCGTTTGCCTTTCTGGACTCCTCAGATTCCTCAGTCAGAGACTCAGGTTAACTTGGGTATCAAGGCGGAGGACAATAATCCTGATCCTACCGACGTAATTTCATACGTTAAGATGTAATTATTAGTAGGTGCTAAAAACGAAAAAAAAGAAAAGTATGAAAAAGTTTAAATTTATATATCTGCTTCTTGCTGTAGTAGGTGCGCTCACATTCGCATCTTGCGAGCACAAGTATGCAGATTGGACACCCGGTCCTCAGGATACAAATATGGGTGTTTACTTCCCCAGCACATCTGGTTTCGTTGTTGCTGCTACTGATACATCTGTAGATATCGCTGTAGCACGTAACAACGCAGATGAGGCAGCAAGTGTATCACTCCGTGCTCAGCAGCTCGACGCAGCTGGCAAGGAGGTTCAGTTGTTCACAATCCCTTCACAGGTGGAGTTCGCTGCTGGCGAGAAGGATTCTAAGTTGACTATCACTTTCGACGGTTCACAGCTTAACATTGGTGAGAAGTATGCTCTTACTATCAAGCTTGATGAGAAGCAGGCTTCTAATTATGCTATTGCTGAGTATACTTATACTATCATGGTTCCCGAGCCTTGGATCTCTATGGGTGAGGGTATCTACTTCGATGAGGTACTTTGTATGATGTTCGCTGAGCCCGACGGTTTCCGTGGTCTTGGTGCTTACGTAGAGTTCGAGCAGCACGAGTTGGAAACTAACCGCCTCCGTGCTAAGGATGTTTACTCTCCTGCAACTCTCGGTGCTATGTGGGGTCTTGTTCCATCATGGATGACATTCATTAGCAATGACACTACTTACGTTGAGTTCGATATTACTGATCCAAACAACGTAATCGTTGGTGATATTATCGAGTTGTCAGACGGTACTAATACTATTAAGGCTTGCATGGTATCAATGAACGTCAACGTTGATAATGCATACGATTTGGCTTTCATGGTATACGAGGGCACTCCTATCCTTTTGCAGGATGGCATTATCAAGTTCCCTCAGGGTGCTGTTGAGCTCTCTGCTTTCAGTGGTGGTCAGTACCTCGGTTACTTCGACAACGCAGCTAACGCAAATGGTTTCATGCAGTTCTACTTGCCTGGCACAGAGTTCGTAAACTACGATATATCTGCAGCTTACGATGGTATGTATGTCTCTGCTGATGGTTCTACAGCTAAGGCTATCTTCAACTTCGCGCTTGGTGGTGATGTTGCTTCTTACAAGTTTGCTTTCGTAACAGGTGATGTATCTGCTGATCCTTCTGCAGTTGCTGAGGCTATCGTTGCTGGCAGCGAGGAGCTCGTTATCTTCGAGTCTGACGCTGAGACAAGAAAGTGGGAGGTTGAGCTTACTAAGGGTGTTTGGACTCTTGTAGTTGTTCCTTACACAGCTGAGGGTGAGGCACGTCTTCAGAACACTTTCGCTCACAACTTCTACTTCAACGGTACAGGTGAGATGCCTGAGGTTAACATAGATGTTAAGGTTGGTACTCCCTCATCATTCGCATCTGAGGAGAACAAGGCAGCTGTTGAGGCTGAGACTCCTGGTTGCTTCTACATTGGTCTTAACGTAACTGCTGATGCTTCACACCTCAAGTCTATGCGTGCATGGTGGGGTAAGTCTGCATCATACCAGTCTGCAATCGGCCAGGGTTTGACTGACGAGGCTATTCTCAACGATTATGCTGCTGATATGACATCATTCATCGAGAAGCTTGCTGAGAGCGGTTCTGCTACAGCTCGCATGAACGTTGACAATGGTTATGAGTACACAGTATTGTTCCGTGCTGAGACTATCTACGGTACAACAATCACTGAGAACTTGACTTACACACCAGCTGAGTACAACGGTGCACTTTCAGTAGGTGAGTACGCATTCTCTGATGCTACTACTCAGAGCCAGATGGTATTTAAGCTTGTTCCTGGTAAGAGCTATAGCGACTACTACTTCGTACACAACTACATCGATGGTTCAATGTGGTATGTAACTTACGATGCAGAGAATGGCACTATCACTGGTGATGGTATTGAGCTCGACTATGAGAAGTATGGCTCACAGTGGGGTGGTCTCTACGGTGCATTCAACGAGGATGCAACTCAGGTTTACGGCTACTTCAGCTCAACAACTGCTGACTTTGCAGAGCCTGCTCCTATGGTAATGACTGTTGCTGATAACGCTATCGCTGGTCTCAATACATACTTCGCAATGAAGGTTGTTGAGTATGATCCAGTAAACGACGTTGCTGGTGCAATCCTCGGTGATTACTTCAGCTTTACTCCTGAGACACAGATCGTTTCAGCTAGCGGTGCTCTCCAGGCACGCGCACAGAGCGTAAACGCACGTTTTGCTGCTAAGGCTGCTCAGATGGAGGAGTGCGAGCTTCACAGCGTTGTTGCTTCAGAGAAGTCTGCACTTGTAATCAACGCTATTCCCGTAGCAATGTCTTTCGAGAAGGCTAACGCTGCTATCGTACGATAATCGTTGATTCCATTTATACGGTTGCGACCTGCTCCTTTTGGGGCAGGTCGCTCCTTTTTTACACTTTTTGCTGATAATCTTTTGCATTCCCAAAATATTGACTACCTTTGTAACGAGAAGAACTGCGAAAACTTTAATTTTTTTAAAAATAACTATGAATAAGGTTAAATTTTCTTTGTTTGCATTGGTTGCAATCGTGGCAGCATCATGCGTTGCAGACCCCGTAATGGAGGGCGAGGGCGTAGCTGTTGAGAAGAGCGCAATCGCGAAGATTATCAACTCTTCTGAGTGCGCTGAGCCAGGCGAGCTTATCCTCTATGTAGATGAGGAGACTGCTGATGCTTGGAGCATCAACACCACACGTTCTGGCAACGTAGAGCTTGATGCTGTAGCTGCTGAGTTAGGTGTTAAGTCTATCGCACCCGTATTTAACATGAACATCAATGGCGACGTGAAGCGCGCGCAGGGTATGCACCGCTGGTTCGTTGTTGAGTTCGACACTGAGTCTGACGTCGAGAACGTAGCTATGAAGTTCGCGGAGATCAGCGCAGTAAAGCGTGTGCAGTATAGCACATGTGTAGTTAAGCCTGAGGTTCACGCTACCCCCATTTCTGAGGCAGAGGTTGAGGTAACACGTGCATACGAGGAGCCCTTCACCGATCCTATGCTTGCTTTGCAGTGGCACTACAACAACCGTGGTCTCAGTGAGTCTATCTTTGCAGGTGCAAAGGAGGGTGAGGATATCGGTGTATATGGTGCATGGGAGTACACTACAGGTAACCCCGAGATTATCGTAGCGGTTGTTGATGAGGGTGTTAAGTATGATCACCCAGATTTGGCCGCAAACATGTGGGTTAACAACGCTGAGTACAACGGTGCTAAGGGTGTTGACGATGACGGCAACGGCTATGTTGATGATATCTATGGTCTCAACGCTGTTCAGCAGAACGGTTACATCACATGGAACAAGGGTGCTGTTGCATACGACTCTAAGGGTAATGCTTACTGGGATGGTGACAGTGGTCACGGTACTCATGTAGCAGGTACTATTGCTGCTGTAAACAACAATGGCACTGGTGTTGCTGGTGTTGCTGGTGGTAACGGCACAGGCAATGGCGTACGCATCATGTCTGTCCAGATCTTCGATGGCCAGCAGTCTTCAACATTACAAAAGAATGCTAAGGGTATCGAGTATGCAGCTGATAATGGTGCTTCAATTTTGCAGAACTCTTGGGGTTACCCCGGTTCAGGTCTCTCTGCTAACGACTCACTCTTCGAGCAGGGCTATAGCGTTGAGTATATAGCTCTTAACTACTTCATGTCACAGAGCAACTGCTCTGCAATGACTGGTGGTGTTGTTATCTTTGCTGCTGGTAACGAGGCTAATGCCGCATCAGACTATCCTGGCGCATATAACAAGTACCTCTCAGTAACTGCATATGGTCCTGATGGTCTTCCTACAACATATACAAACTACAACCTCGGCTGTAATGTTGCAGCTCCTGGTGGTTTGACAGAGGTTCTCAAGGGTAAGTGGTCAGATAACGGTTGTGTACTCTCTACAATCCCCGCTGAGACTGTTGACCCATACACTTTCCAACCCTATGGCTCGGACTATGGTTATATGCAGGGTACATCAATGGCATGTCCTCACGTATCTGGCGTAGCTGCTTTGCTGCTCTCATATGCTGTTGAGAATGGCATTAAGATTACTAACAATCAGCTTTTCGATATTCTTACCTCATCAGTTCGTAACATCGACAAAAGCCTTGAAGGTAAGGATACAAAGGTTACACGTCACGTGCAGTATGTTGGTGGTAGCACAGGCTCTTATGACTTCTACCTCAATGAGTACATGGGTAAGATGGGTACAGGTAAGCTCGATGCAACACTTGCAATCATGAATCTTCGTGGTGCAACTTGTGTGCCAGTAACTGTTGGCAAGGAGTATGCGCTCAAGATTGGTAACATTATCGGTACTAAAGACCTCAATATTACTATGGTGAAGGAGTTCGAGGTTTCTGCAGATGTACGCGAGCGTCTTGGCATGACTACCGACTTCTTCAGCAATACTATCTACATCACTTGCGAGAAGCCCGGTATCGGCGTGATCAAGGTTCAGTACATCGCTGGTGGTAACGCTGTTGGTGGTGGTAGCACCGTTGGTGGTAAGCTCATGGAGAAGGAGGTTGTGATCATCTCTCGTGAGAACAACGACAATGGCGCGTGGTTGTAAACTATTGTAGAACTCATAAAAATTGAAAGATATGAAGATTTTTAAGATGTTGTCATTGGCGGCTGTTGTACTTTTCGCAGTTGCTTGCAACAATAACAATGGTCCAGTGCAGAAGGTGGGTAACTTCGATGCTATCGAGAACGAGTGGAAGCTCGTGTCTGTTGATGGCGTAGCTAACGACTTCTCAGTATACATCAAGTTCGATAGCGGTGCCTTCTCGTTGTACCAGCAGGTATACACTTGGGAGTATCTCTTCTACAGCGGTGAGTACTCTGTGGATGGCGGTGTTCTCAGTGGTACATACTTCACAGGTGGCGATTGGAAGACCTCATACACAGGTGGTGTATCGGAGGATGGCAACACACTCACACTTAAGAGCAAGGAGACAACTCCCGTAACTTATATCTACGAGGCTTGCACAATTCCTGAGGAGGTTATTAACGAGGCTACACGTGCTAACTCTGTTGAGGCAGTTCCTTTCCTCTAATTTCCGATTATGAGGTAGTTACCGCTACCTTTAAGATAGAGCGCCGTCGATGGGACGTACGTTGAGTACCACCCATTGACGGCACTTTTTTCGTTCGTTTTGCATGAAAAAATGCTTGTTCCTCGTTGCATATTGACGTTATTTTTGTAATTTTGCATCTTGGAAGTCTGCGTTTTGCATGCTCCATGACGCAACGAAACAATTTAACTATTAAATAATATGAACAAAACAAAAGTTTTTCTTCTTGCATTGGCTGGTTTGTTTGCTGCATCGTGCGCAACAAATAGTGTCGATGAGACTGCAACTGTGGATGCAAATACCATGGTGGCAAAGAAGTTTGTCAACACCTCTAACGAGGCTACTCAGGGTGAGTTGATTATCTATGTTGATGAGGCTGTTGCTGATATTCTCGCAGATGCTGAGTGTGCTACACGCTCTGGTTCACCCATCGACGCTGTAGCTGCTGAGATTGGCGCTACAAGCATCGAACCCGTATTTAACCTCAACGTAAACGGCGATGTAAAGCGTGCTCGCGGTATGCACCGCTGGTTTGTTGTTACATTCCCCGAGGATGTAGCTTTGGAGAGCGCAGCACAGCGCCTCGCAGCTGTTAAGGAGATCTCTCGTGTGCAGTTTGCAACAACTATCGAGCGTCCTAACGCTACATTCGTAGAGGCAGATCCCGCACAGTGTGCTCAGACACGTGCCGAGGAGTATCCCTTCGATGACCCTATGCTCTACAAGCAGTGGCACTACCGCAACCTCGGTCTTAAGGAGATTCACATCAACGCTAAAGTTGGTGCTGACGTAAACCTATTCCCCGCTTGGGATATCACATCAGGTCGCAACGATGTTATTGTAGCGGTTGTTGACGAGGGCGTTTGCTACACTCACGAGGATCTTAAGGATAACATGTGGGTAAACGAGGCTGAGGCTAATGGCGCTGAGGGTGTCGATGACGATGGCAACGGCTATGTTGATGATGTTCACGGCTACAATTTCGCGCACAATGGTCGTGTTACATGGACTCGTACAGGTGACAAGGGTCACGGTACTCACGTTGCTGGTACCGTAGCAGCTGTAAACAACAACGGCATTGGTGTATCTGGCGTTGCTGGTGGTACAGGTAATGGCGATGGTGTTCGCATCATGTCTTGCCAGATTCTCTCTGGTGAAACGGATGCTGGTGCTGGTGGTACTGCAAGGGCAGTTGAGTATGCTGCTGACATGGGTGCTTGCGTATTGCAGAACTCATGGGGCTTTGGTGCCGGTCAGATTGCAAACGACGCAGCCTTCGCTAATGGTTCAACAAGTGTTGAGCTCGAGGCTTTCCACTACTTCATGGAGACAAAGAACTCTCCAGCATTGGAGGGTGGTATCATCATCTTCGCTGCAGGTAACGATGGTAAGGCTGTTGCTGGCTACCCCGCAGCATACAACGAGCTTATCGCTGTTACTGCTATCGCACCTGATGGTCTTCCTACATACTACACTAACTATGACCGTGGTTGTAACGTAGCGGCACCTGGTGGTGAGTATGCTCCTACAACATGGGCTGAGCCTAGTTGCGTACTCTCTACGTTGCCTAACGACAAGTATGGTTATAGCCAGGGTACATCTATGGCATGTCCTCACGTATCGGGTATCGCAGCGTTGGCTATCTCATATGCTTTGGATAACAACATCGTACTTACGTTGCCTGAGTTGAAGGATATCATTGTAAGCTCAGTAAACAACATCAACCCCGACCTCACAGGCTTTAAGACTAATGTGTCGGGTGGTACTCTTAACCTTGCATCTTACAACAAGAAGATGGGTACTGGACTTATCGATGCTTACCATGTGTTGATGGCTGTTCGTGGCACAAAGTGTATTCCTCTTCCTGTTGGCGAGGAGGTTATCATCAACGTATCTTCATATCTTGGAGATGGTACTAACAAGGATATTAAGATGGTTGAGACCGAGATTTCGCAGGAGACAATCGATGCACTCGGCATTGAGAATATCAAGTGGATGGGTGGTAAGCTCATGCTCACATGTACAAAGCCTGGTAGCGCGCTTGTAACCTTGAAGTATATCGCTGGCGGTACCAACAAGGGTGGTGGTCAGATTACTGGCGGTATGGAGGCACAGCAGGAGTTCGCCTTTGTAGCACGCTATGGCGTAGCATACGATGAGGGTACTTTGGAGCCTAACAATCCTGGTGGTTGGTTGTAATATATTGTCTAACGCTTAAAGTATTGATTTTTAGATATGAAAAGTTTTAAGATATTTTCACTTGCAATGTTGATGCTTCTTGCGCTTGTTGGTTGCGGCGAGAAG
>JAEIGA010013427.1_pt1 | contig 12467 bp, 12 predicted proteins | sample 9270691 | NCBI WGS metagenome assembly JAEIGA01 (sample SAMN17057246, study PRJNA624740) | gut metagenome | biome: biome; isolation source: fecal sample | host: Bos grunniens | place: China: Xizang | collected 2019
AATGAGACATAATAAGAAATTCAATCATCTTGGTCGTAAAGCAGCGCACCGTCATGCTATGCTTTCTAATATGGCTTGCTCGCTCATTATGCACAAGCGTATTTCGACCACTTTGGCGAAAGCAAAAGCGCTCCGTATGTATGTAGAGCCATTGCTCACCCACGCTAAAGAGGACTCAACGGCTAATCGTCGTCTCGTCTTCGCTAAACTCAAACAAAAAACTGTAGTTACCGAGCTCTTCCAAAATGTAGCTGAGAAGATTGCTAACCGTCCAGGTGGTTACACCCGTATCCTCCGCACAGGTTTCCGTCTTGGTGATGCTGCTGAGATGGCAATCATCGAGCTTGTAGATTACAATGAGAACATGCTGAAGACTCCTAAGGCAGCTGCTAAGAAGACCACCCGTCGTGCTGGTAAGAAGGCTGCTCCTAAAGCTGAGGCTGCAGTTGAGGCTCCTCAAACTGAAGCTGCTGCTGAGTAATCAGGTCTAATGTGTCAGTCCAGACTGACAAACATAGATATCAAAAAATCGCATCCTTTTTGGGTGCGATTTTTTGTTGGTATTAGGTGAGAATTATTCTCTATTGGGAATACTGCTGGTGTGTATTATTTTCCACTTGCTAATTCTGTGCTAATAAGGAAAGAAAGGTAAATTCATGTTTTAATTCTTCATTGAATGATTTTGCAAGTGCTGTACATATTATAGCGCGCGCCAAATGCCGCCTGGAAGGCTACGTACAAGCCCCTCTACCTCTAACATCATCAACTCTGCAGCAACTTCGTTATACGAAATGTGTGTTTCGATAACTAACTGATTGATATGCCAACCGTCTTCGCCCTTACGTAGTTTGTCCAATAGCAATCGTTGGGAATCATTTAAGTCGCATAGTAGTTCGCTTATAGTGGTCTGTACGGCTATGGGCTTCTCTTGCTCCCAGCGCATTGCTTCCACCATATCCGCAGCGGATGTAATGAGGTGTGCACGGTTTTGTTGGATAAGGCGATTACAGCCTGCTGCGTTTTCATCATTGTATCGTCCTGGGAGTGCAAAGATATCTCGGCTATAATCTTGTGCCATCTGTGCTGTGATGAGCGAGCCTCCTTTACTCTTTGATTCAACGACCACTACCGCGTCTGCCAATCCAGCCACAATGCGATTGCGTGCTACGAAATTATAGCGTTCAGGTTCAGTTTGATGTGGGTATTCTGTGAGAATACCTCCTTGCTCTAATGCAGCTACTGCTACGTTACGATGCAAAGCGGGGTAAATGCGATCCAGTCCGTGAGCAGGGATGATAAGGGTAGGGATGCCAGCTTCAAGTGCAGCTCTATGTGCAACGATATCAATGCCGTATGCCAATCCACTGATGATAGTAAGGTCTGGAACTTGTTGTGCCAACTCCAAGACAAAGCGGCGACACCATTCTTTGCCGTTTTCGCTAGGCTTGCGGGTGCCCACTACACTGACGGCATGCTTGGGGTTGACGTTCATGTTTCCCTTACTATATAGAACCAGTGGCGCATCTGCGCATTGGGCAAGACGATAGGGATAGTGCTCGTCTTGATAAAAATATGTTTGTATGCCATGTTGTTCAACGAAGGTGGCTTCTTGTTCGGCGCGATGTTTCGCATCTCGATTGACGAGTTCAGGGTGTCGTTCAACGACCGCAGTAGCGCTACCATAGGTGTCCAATAGCGCACGAGCGTTTTTAGGCTGATTTCGCAAGGCAATCGTGAGAGCGATTCTATGTAACCATTCTTGAGTCATTGTTTTTTGTTTTGCGTAAGAATGCGGGGTGCAAAATGAGCAAGGGTACAACCTGTTGTGACACCTAAACTATCTGCTAGCCAATCCATCCAATTGCCTGTGCGGGGAGAAAACCATAACTGCTGAATAACCTCAATGGATCCTCCATAAACAATGGGAAGTACTATAGCTATAAATAGCCGAATCCATCGGCGAAAACCATACTGATTACTATCCCTCCATGCTGCGAACCCTAACAAAGTGTATGCTATAAGATGCGACCATTTATCACAATAATCAATGGTTGGAAAAGTAAAGTGTGGCTCGCGAAGTAAGCTGACGTATAGAATAATCGCAGCAATGAGACAGGTCTTCCAATAGGGCATAAGAGATTATAGCTTGCTGCCATAGCAGAGGTCGCCAGCATCGCCTAGGCCAGGGACAATGTATTTTTTCTCGTTGAGTTCTGGGTCAATTACTGCGCACCATAACGTGGCATCCGCTGGCATGTTTTCACCCAAGTATTGGATTGCTTGTGGTGTACCAAAAATACATGCGATATGTATGTTCTTAGGTGTTCCATGACTCAATAATGCTTTGTATGCAACCTCCATTGACAAACCTGTCGCTAGCATAGGATCCACTAAGATAAGCGTTTTGCCCTCGATAGAAGGCGCTGCTAAATATTCGGAGATAATCTCTAATTTATCTTCACCTCTTCTGCCAATTGTTTCACGGCGGTAAGCGCTGATAAACGCATTCTCTGCATGGTCAAACATATTTAGAAAACCCTGATGCATAGGCAATCCTGCACGCAGGACTGTACCCAGAACAATATCGTCCTGTGGCAATGTCATTTGAGCAACAGCTAATGGCGTTTGTACCGCTTCTGTGGTATAGGTGAGGGTCTTGCTAATTTCTACTGCCATGATCTCGCCAATACGTTCGATGTTGCGGCGGAAGCGCAAACTATCTTTCTGAATGGTGATAGAACGCATTTCCTTTAAATACTGATTGAGCAAAGATGGCTGCTCGGATAGATGGATAACTTTCATATATTCAATTGTTTGTAATATGTCTTTTATGCGAAAATAAAGATTGTTTTGATGAATTCTTCCTGCAAAAGTACTACTTTTTTTGCATATACGCAAATTTTTTATTATCTTTGCAGAAAATTTTGATTATGATAAAATCTTCTACACATTACGTTTATCAGGAGCCTGCGATTGAGTTTGTGACTGTGGCGGTACAGCTTTGTTTGTACTTAGAACAAGCGGAAATGCAAGAAAAGTCCGAGTTTATCGAAAAAATGCTCTGTCTATTGCCCTTGCTTTATTTAAAAGCTCGCCTTGTGCCAAAAGGTACTGAAGAGATGGATGGCTATATGGAGAGTTATGTAACAGAGGATGATTATGATAGTGTTCGTCAGATGGTAGAACATAAGTTTGGTTCAGATGATGCTTATCTAGAGGTTTATATGGAAGAAATGCGCTATTCAGATGAGCCCATTACGGCGTTTATTTCGGAGAATATAGCAGATATTTATCAAGAAATTAAGGAGTTGGCATGTAATTATCAGACGCGTCAAGAAGATGTAATGAATGATGCGCTTGTGGGCTGTATAGAGGCTTTTGAACAGCATTGGGGACAGAAATTACTGAACGTACTTCGTCCGTTGCATGCACTATCGCAGGTAGCTGATGAATAATAGTGAATAGATGAGTAGTTTGTTGCCAAATATGTTTGCAGCGCATGTAGATAAAGTCGCATTACAATCGTTGCCAATGACTTACTTCGAAGGTGAGGTAATTATCGTAGATCATCCTACTATGATAGCAGAGGCGGCTTCTTATTTGCGTGAGCAGACTGTGTTGGGGGTGGATACTGAAGCGCGACCATCGTTTCAGCGTGGAGTGCATTATCCTACTGCTCTAGTGCAGATATCGACACTTGAACGTTGTTATCTTTTTCGTTTGACGCATGTGGGTTTTCCCGTTGAAATCGCTGAAATATTCGCTAATCCTGCAATCTGTAAGGTGGGTTTAGCGTTTAAAGATGATTTGGCGGGTTTGAAGAGAAGACGTGATTTTAAACCTGCGAATTGTATTGATTTGCAAACAATCGTGTGTAGATATGGCATCATGGAGCTGGGTTTGCAAAAGATTTTTGCCATAGTATTTGGCAAACGCATTTCTAAGGCACAACAACTTACTAATTGGGAGAATTCTCATCTCACGCCAGAGCAGGCACGCTATGCCTCGACAGACGCATGGGCTACTCTGAGTATTTATTTAGCGCTACAACGAGTAAAACCCCTATCGAAAAAGCAAGTAGATGCACTTAAGCAGGCAGAGCGAGATAAACAAATTCTGCGCCAGCAAGAAGCGATGTTAAAGAAGTTGCAGGAACCGAAAGTATTGAAATCATAGCATATGACAACAATAATTTTAAAACCACATAAGGAAGAATCGTTGTTACGTTTTCACCCCTGGGTTTTTTCAGGAGCGATACGTAGTATTCAGTTAGATAAGGATTATCCATTTGATCACCCTCAAGAGGGAGAAGTGGTGCAAGTGCGCGATTTCAACGGAAAAATCTTGGGTGTTGGACATTATCAGATAGGCTCGATAGCAGTGCGTATCTTGGCTTTTGCTAGGGATAGTTTACCTGTCAACTTTTGGCGTGATCGTATTCAAGAGGCATATACGATGCGTCAACGTTTGGGATTAGTTAATGAAGATAACAATACTTATCGCTTGATCCATGGTGAGGGAGATTTTTTGCCGGGTTTGATTGTGGATGTATATGCGAATACTGCCGTAGTGCAAGCTCATTCTGTGGGTATGCATTGTCATCGTCATGAGATAGCTGCTTGTATTGTGGAAATAGTACCGCAGGTGGAGAATGTTTATTACAAATCAGATGATACTTTGCCCCATAAAGCGCAAGTCGAAGGAGATAGAGTGGGCTACTTGATAGAACAAAGAATAGCCGATTCCAACGCAGATTTTTGGGCGAAAGAGAATGGAGTGGAGTTTCGGATAGATTGGTTGCGTGGGCAAAAGACAGGTTTCTTTATAGATCAACGCGATAATCGTAGTTTGCTGGAGATGTATGCTAAAGGCAAAGAGGTACTGAACATGTTTTGCTATACGGGCGGATTCTCTGTTTATGCCTTACGAGGCGGCGCGAAATTGGTGCACTCGGTGGATGTTAGCAAAAAAGCTATTGATTTGGTGAGAAGTAATGTGGTGCATAATTTTGGAGAGAATGTTCCGCATGAGGCCTTTGCAGAAGAAGCTTTTGAGTTTTTGGAGAAAAATAAGAATCAATACGATTTAATAGTATTAGATCCACCTGCTTTCGCAAAGCATCGTGAGGCAGTGAAGAATGCACTTCGAGGATATCAGCGATTGAATGCTAAAGGTATTCAGAGTATTCGACCAGGCGGTATATTGTTTACATTCTCATGTTCGCAAGCTATTGATAAAGACATGTTTAGGTTGGCAGTATTTTCCGCTGCGGCGCAAGTGGGTAGAAAGGTTAGGATTTTGCATCAGCTGCACCAACCAGCTGACCATCCTATCAATATTTATCATCCGGAGGGAGAATATCTAAAGGGTTTGGTGATCCAAGTCGTTTGATATTGTATATTTTACGATAATCTTTTTTTGTTGAAAAACGTATAAGGGTATTGCATATATAAAAAAAAAGCAGTACCTTTGCAGCGTGTTTTCGTGCGCGCGTGACCCGATGCGCGTCGGCGCGAGGCGAGATAGGCTGGAATAAAAAGAATACAAGATATGGAAGAATTAAATCAACAATTAGAACAAGAGAAGTACGATGGTTCAAGCATTCAGGTGCTTGAAGGGTTAGAGGCGGTGCGTAAGCGTCCTGCGATGTATATTGGCGATATTTCGCTGAAGGGTCTTCATCACTTGGTGTACGAGGTGGTGGATAACTCCATAGACGAAGCTTTAGCAGGCTTTTGTAGTCACATTGAAGTGACAATTAATGAAGATAACTCTATCACGGTGCAAGATAACGGTCGTGGTATTCCAGTAGACATGCATCCGAAAGAGAAGAAGAGTGCGTTGGAGGTTGTGATGACAGTGCTGCACGCTGGTGGTAAGTTTAATAAGGATAGCTATAAAGTGTCTGGTGGTCTGCATGGTGTTGGTGTGAGTTGTGTGAACGCGCTTTCTACTCATTTACACGTAGAGGTGCGTCGTGATGGCAAGGTGCATGCGCAAGATTATGCTAAAGGTAAACCGCTGGCTCCTGTAAGCGTTATTGGTTCTTATGGGGAAGATGAGGGAACCGGTACACGCGTGCAGTTTTGGCCAGATGGTAGTATTTTTACTGAGACAGTATATCACTACGATATCTTAGCTAATCGTATGCGTGAGTTGGCATATTTGAATGCCGGCGTACGTATTTCACTGACAGATCTTCGAGAGAAGAATGAAGCGGGTTTGCCCAAAGGTGAAGTGTTTTACTCTGAAGAAGGATTGAGCGAGTTTGTTCGTTATATTGATGGTAATCGCACTCCGCTGATTTCTGAAGTGATTCACTTGAACACGGAGAAGTATGGTACTCCGGTGGAGGTGGCAATTCTTTACAATACCGATTTCAATGAAAACGTACATTCGTATGTGAATAATATTAACACTATTGAAGGTGGTACGCATGTGGCGGGTTTCCGTTCAGCATTGACACGCGTGATGAAAAAATATGCGGATGAGAGCAAAATGCTGGAGAAAGCAAAATTGAAAGATAAGGATGGTAATGCGAATATTGATGCAAATGACTTCCGTGAGGGCTTGACAGCTATTATCAGTGTGAAAGTTGCGGAGCCGCAGTTTGAGGGCCAGACTAAGACCAAATTGGGTAACTCTGAAGTGGCTGGTATGGTATCTTCAGCTGTGAGTGAGGCACTGACTAACTACTTGGAAGAACATCCAGATGATGCGAAGAAGATTGTAGAGAAAGTGATCTTGGCTGCTCAAGCACGTATTGCAGCACGCAATGCTCGTCAAAGTGTCTTGCGTAAGTCGCCACTGGGTGGCGGTGGTTTGCCTGGTAAATTAGCAGACTGCGAGAGTAAAGATCCTGCAGAGTGCGAGCTTTTCCTTGTCGAGGGAGATTCTGCAGGTGGTACAGCAAAGACTGGTCGTGATCGTCGAATTCAAGCAATTTTGCCATTGCGCGGAAAAATCTTGAACGTGGAGAAGGCTATGGAACATAAGGTGTTTGAGAGTGAAGAGGTGCGTAATATCTTTACTGCGTTGGGTATCACTTTTGGCACAGAGGAGGATCCTAAGGCGCTTAATTTGAGTAAATTGCGTTATAGTAAGGTGATTATCATGGCCGATGCTGATGTGGACGGCGCGCATATTGCCACGCTGATTATGACATTATTCTTCCGTCATATGAAAGAGGTAATTGAGCAAGGACACTTGTATATCGCTATGGCTCCGCTATACTTGTGCAGCAAAGGTGCTGAGAAAGAGTATTGCTGGAATGATCAGCAACGTTATGACTTCATTATGAAGCATGGTGGTGGTGATGAGCGACAAGTAAAGACCACCCGTTACAAAGGTCTTGGTGAAATGTCTGATGAACAACTATGGGAAACGACTATGGATCCTGATCGTCGTTTGTTGAAGCGTGTGACTATTGAAAATGCTGCAGAGGCTGACCGTACAATAGCTATGTTGATGGGCGATGATGTGGCACCTCGACGTGAGTTTATAGAGCAAAATGCTACTTATGCGAATATTGATGCGTAATTTGATATAGGCTTTAGAAATGAAGATTGCCGTCTATTGTAGTGCAAAAGATAGGATTCCAGAAGAGTATTTGGCTCTTGGTGATATGCTAGGAGAGTGGATTGCTCTGGCGGGGCATACATTGGTGTATGGCGGTGCTACGGGCGGACTCATGACTCGTGTCAGCAATGCAGTGAAAGCGGCTGGTGGTGTGGTTGATGGTGTGATACCTCAACGAATCGTACAGGCTAAACGTATGGCAGATAATTGCGATACACTTTATATTGTGGAGGATATGTGTGAGCGCAAACGGAAAATGAAAGAATTGGCTGACTGTTTTGTGTGTTTGCCAGGTAGTTATGGTACATTAGATGAAATGATGGACGTGGTGGCGAGCGGTACTGTAGATGAGCACAGAAAACCAATATTTATTCTCAATTACAAAGCGTTTTACGAAGGTCTAAAACAGCAAGCACAGCATATGCGAGATTTGGCATTCCTTCCTTTGCAAGAACAATATGCTCCACGATATGTGGATACAGTTGAAGAATTGTTACGAGAATTAGAAAATTTGAATGTATGACAAAGATGCTAAGTACAAAAGCGTATGAGCAATGGCTCAATGAGCAGGCTGAGATAATCGTTCGTTACCGTCAGGTGCAAAAGAGCGATATTCTTGTAGAGTATAATAATCTAAAAGCGTTGGTGGATTCGGACGAGTTTAAGGTTAAGAAAAAACAATTGATTACTACGCGTTATGCAGACACGGAAGAGGGTAAGACCATGGAGGCTTTGAATCGATTGAAGTGGAACGGCACAGTGATATTGTACAATTTGCTTAAGAAAGAGGCATGGCAAGAAAAAGCAGAAGTGACGCAATATTTACAACTCAAAGAGCGAGTATCATCGCCCGCATTTGTCCAAGCTAATCTGTTTTGGAAGAATCCGAAGCGTTGGTTGACCACTCCAGAGAGTAAGCAAGAGCAACGCTACAACGAGTTAGCTAAACATGCAGATATTATCTTTTACCATCAGCATGATGAAGCGGAAGTGGCTGCGCTAGAAAACTACAAATGCGTGTGGAATGAGGATTTTGACGGAAATATGATGAGCGAAGCATGGCAAGCAGGTTATTTGTATCCTAGTGTAGTTTTTAAAGCTAATCACTCGCATGTGAGTGAACAGCAAGCATATACTAAAGGACAAAACACCATTTTGGCGAATAGCATAATGACGCTTTTGACGAAGAAGGAAAATGTGACGGCTTCTGCATGGCATCCTACGAAAGGTATGATTCTTCATCCATTTGCATACACTAGTGATGTGTGGCATACGCTACAAGCTGTAGCACCTAAAACTGGTGTGCTGCAAGTAAAATTGAACACGAAAGGTAAAGCTATGCATGCATTTTCGTTGATTACAAGTAGGGCACAGCAAGCTTTGGCTGTATTACCAAAGCAGTTAGCCAAAGGAGAGGCAATCTACACCTTGGTCTGGGACGAAAAATGGGTAATTAATTATATCAACAATGTAGAAGTTTCGCGTGACACTAATCCATTGTCGGGCGAAGCCTTGCATATTGTGTTGCGTAGTTATTTGCCAGGCAATCAGAAAGCTGGTTGTGGGCAAATGAATATTGATTGGATTCGTATCTATGCTAGATAGTTTAGTGTTTAGAATTGAAAGGCTAGGATTATGTTTTTGATTGCTGGACCTTGTGCAATAGAGAGTCGTGATATTGTGATGCAAACGGCAGACAAACTGAATGAGGTGTGTCAGCGTTTGGGTATTACATTGTATTTTAAGTCTTCGTATGATAAAGCCAATCGCACGAGTATGTCATCGCGTGGGGTGGGTTTGGAACATGGTTTGCGAATTCTGCAGGAGGTAAAAGAGCAGTTTAGCTTGCCGATTCTGACTGATGTCCATGAATCATGGCAGTGTGCGCCCGTGGCGGAAGTTGCGGATGTGTTGCAAATTCCAGCTTTCTTATCTCGTCAAACGGACTTGTTGATAGCTGCCTCACAGACGGGTAAGATTGTCAATATCAAGAAAGGTCAATTCATGGCACCATGGGATATGCGTGGTGCTATAGCAAAGATTGAGGTCTCATCGCCTAGCGCTACAATACCACGTATTTGGCTCACTGAGCGTGGCTCGAGTTTTGGCTATGGTAATATTGTAGTAGATATGACATCATTGGTGAAAATGCGTGAGTATGGTTATCCTGTAGTGTTCGATGCTACGCATGCGGTACAGCAGCCTAGCAATCAACTTGGCGTAACGGGTGGAAATAGAGATATGGTGCCACATTTGATGCGTGCTGCGTTGGCAGTGGGTGTAGATGGCCTATTTTTGGAAGTACATCCTGAACCAGAAAAAGCTATTTCGGATGCGGCTAATCAAGTGAGATTGAGTGATATACAGATGATTTTAGAACAAGCAATGGCAATTGATCAATTGGCGTTGCAATGGAAATAAGAATATGATGACTTACGCTAAAAGAGCAAAACAAATATTTAATGAAGAGATTAGCGAGTTGCAACATTTGAGTGATTCGATTGATAGCAGTTTTGACCAAGTGGTGGAGGTGCTTTATGCATGTGAGGGTAAGGTGGTCATCATGGGAATTGGAAAAACAGGTATTATTGGTCATAAGATGGCGGCCTCGTTTGCTTCTACGGGTACATCTTCTATCTTCGTTAATGTAGCAGAAGCCATGCATGGTGATTTAGGCATGATTGACAAGAAGGATGTGGTAATTTTGGTAAGTAACAGCGGTGAAACCAGTGAAATATTGAATGCTATTGACCCTATCCATCGTATAGGGTGTACTATTGTTGCTATCACTGGTAACCTGCAATCATCGTTGGCACAGCGTAGTGATTATGCCTTGTCAGTGCATGTGGATCGTGAAGCTTGTCCATTGGGATTGGCACCAACTACATCCACTACAGCTACTCTACTGATGGGCGATGCATTGTTGGTATGTTTGATGGAGAAACGTCAATTTAAGGCGGAGAACTTTGCATTGTACCATCCAGGTGGTGCTTTAGGTAGGCAGTTGTTAGGACGCGTAAGCAATTTTATGACCAGAGATATACCACGCGTACAATTGGATACACCTTTCCGCGAGGTTGTGTGTGAAATGAGTAAGAAGCATTTGGGTATGACAATGGTATATGATCAGTTGCAACCAGAAGGAATCTGTAAGGGTATTATTACAGATGGTGATGTCCGTCGAGCAATACAGCGATACAATGATATGTTGATTACTGCTGAGCAGGTTATGACGCCATCTTACAAAACGATAGTGCGGGATGCGCTACTGACTGATGCGTTGGCTATCATGGATAGGCATAATATTACCACTTTGGCAGTCACTGAAACTGCAGAATCAACACAGATAATAGGTATTATCTCGATTCATCATATTATTGATTTTAATTAAATTGTACATTGTAAATTGTCAAATCGTACATTAAAATGATTATTCATCTTCCAATAGATTTAGATATTGAGCAAGTGCGTGCATTGGCAGAAGATGCCAGCGCGTTATGGGTACGCAAGCATGATAAGTATGTGTTAATTACACATTCTTCTGTCAAGGAATTACCCCCTGTATTGCAAGATGTGGCACAAGCCCATTGGGTGTTATCTACGGATATGCAACTTAGTTCGCGTGCGTATGATTCTCATACACACCGTATTACGATTGGCGATACATATATTGGTGGAGATTGCAAGAATCAGCTGATGATTGCTGGCCCATGTGCGGTCGAGAGTCGTGAACAATTGGAGCAATCTTGTCAGATGCTCAAGCAGCAGGGAATACGAGTGCTACGAGCAGGATGCTACAAGCCACGTACATCACCTTATACTTTTCGAGGCCTAGGAGAAGACGGTCTTAAACTCTTAGCAGAGATGCGTGATAAGTATGGTTTGCTGATTGCCACTGAGATGCGTGATGCAACGCATGCGGACAAGGTGGTAGAATATGCGGATATTGTACAAGTGGGCGCAAAATCTATGTATGATCACGGATTGCTGACTGCTGCGGGACAGTCGGGTAAACCTGTGATACTCAAGCGCGGCTTTGGTTCTACCCTGCAGGAATTAGTCAATTGTGCTGATTTTATAATGAGTTGTGGCAATGATCAGGTGATTTTATGTGAACGTGGTATTCGTTCCTTTGAAACTAATACACGATTTACGATGGATCTTTGTGGCGTAGCATGGTTAAAAGAGCATTGCAACCTGCCAATCATCTTGGATCCAAGCCATGCTATGGGGTGTGCCTATGGTGTGGGTGATTTGGCACGAGCATGTACCGCTATGGGAGTGGATGGATTGCTTATTGAGACGCATCCTAATCCTGCTATTGCTAAGAGTGATGCTCCTCAGCAACTTGATCACCAGCAATTTGCTGAAATGTACGCCTCGCTAAAAACAATAGCGCAGGCAGTCGATAAGAACTTGGTATAAATTAAAAACGCACTTTCTGGTGCGTTTTTTTGTGGAGACTATTATCAAATTCTCGAACTCCTTTATACAAGACTTATTACAAGTCTATGAGTTCGCAGAAAAGAATTGTTCTCGTTTATAATTGCGGTACAAAGGTACTGCTTTTCTGTTAAATATACAAATTTTCTGTACTTTTTCTTGCATATTTTGAAATATTATTGTACCTTTGCAGAGCAATTCCAAAGTATTGGTTTGCAGACATATTAACAAAGCATTACTATTATTTCGCGTTTAGCCAAGAGCCTCGGAAACTTATTGGAAATAAAACACGACCATAATAGATGGTTGTCTCATGGAGATAACTTTATAGACAAAATAAGTATGCTACATTTAGTGTAGTTTCTTGTTTGTCTATAGAGGTTTCCATCCGAGGCCACCTCAAGCTAAACGCAATAAGGGACTACACTTTTCTTATTGCGTTGCGG
>JAEIGA010013428.1_pt1 | contig 12467 bp, 10 predicted proteins | sample 9270691 | NCBI WGS metagenome assembly JAEIGA01 (sample SAMN17057246, study PRJNA624740) | gut metagenome | biome: biome; isolation source: fecal sample | host: Bos grunniens | place: China: Xizang | collected 2019
AATCCATAAACTCGGCAAGTTGCTCTTCAGAGGGATCGCGTCCGTTCTCATGGAGAAGCTGACTGTGTGCTTTTTTGAGACGGTTGATGGTTTCGACCATATGAACGGGAATACGAATAGTTCTTGCCTGATCGGCAATGGCTCTTGTGATCGCCTGACGTATCCACCAGGTAGCATATGTGGAGAACTTATATCCCTTGCTGTAATCAAACTTATCAACAGCCTTCATAAGACCGAGGTTACCCTCTTGGATAAGGTCAAGGAAGAACATTCCCTTTCCAACGTATCTCTTTGCAATACTTACAACAAGGCGGAGGTTGGATTCAACAAGCTCGTTCTTGGCTCTGTCCTTGGAGAACTCTGTGGATTCGGGGTCGCTCATTATCTCTGCAAGCTCGCGCTCTCTGTCAGCGGTAAGAAGCGGAACACGGCCGATCTCCTTGAGGTACATACGAACAGGGTCGTCGATAGCAAGACCCTCCTGCTCAAGTATCCTCTCCATATTTTCACTTGTTCCAAATGCCTCGACCTCGGATTCGATCTCGCTTATCTCGGTGTTGGAAATATCTCCGGGGAACGGAATACCGTTATCCTCAAGAGAATCATAGATCTTATCGAGAGTGTCTATGTCATAGTCCATTCCCTCGATAGCCTGATCTATATCACTTGCGGAAAGCTTACCCTGCTTTCCCTTTTCAATTATCTCCTCTATCGAAAGCACCTTTTCGCTTTCGGTCTTCATTTCGTTTGCTGCCATTTTTAATTCCTTCCGATTTATGTATTTTTATTTTTTTCCTTTGCTTTTTTCAAAAGCTCTCGCTTTTTGGCTATCTCGTCCGCAAGGCTTCCCGCCGATGCGCTCTGAAGCTTTTCCTTCTTTACGTTTTCCGCAAATTCAAGGAAGACATCTCTGTCGTTTCTTGCAAGATTGCGCCTGTCGCGCTCTATCTTTTGTATCCTGCCAAGCTCGTCAAGAGTAAAGAACTGTGAGAGCAGCGCAGAAGAATAACCCTGTTCGCTGTTTTCAAGCCCTATGATGACCTCAAATATCTTTCGTCCAAGGCTTGTGGTGAAATCCTCGGCAGATATTATCGAGCTGTCCCTTGCTGCTTCCTTTCTGTATTCCTCGAATATCAAAAGAAGTCCAAGAAGTCCCTCCTCTGCCGCATTGGCACGAATATTCTTTGCGGCATCGTTGTTTACTCTGTCGCCTATATGCTTTGCACCGAGAAGTGCATCACTGCTTTCTTTGTTCTTCCGCTCTCTGTCCTTCTTGCGACGTATTCTCTCAACGTCACTCTTCATTGCGTCGGGAGAAACTCCAAGCACCTCAGATGCTCTTCGTATATATATGTCCCTCTCAACCACAGAGTATGTGTCGGAGATCAACTCGCTGACCTCTGCCGCGGCTTTTATTTTTTCCTCGGCTATCTGAATATCTCTTGAGGCAAGTATCTTGTCAAGCTTAAACTCAAAGCCTGTCTTACTCTCGCCAAGCACCTTCTTGAAGCTGTCCGCACCAAACTTTTTGATGTATTCGTCGGGGTCCTTTGCTCCCGCAAGCTTCAGTATCCTCACCTCAACGCCAACCTCGCCAAGAAGCTTCATTGCCTTGTTGGCGGCAGTCTGTCCCGCATTGTCGGCATCATAGCAGATAATTACCTTTTTGGTATACTTTGCAAATATTCTCGCCTGCTCCGAGGTTATAGCCGTTCCAAGCGTTGCCACGGCATTTTCAAAGCCTGCGGCGTGCAGGGCGATAACGTCCATATACCCCTCGCAAAGCATCATCTGCTCCTCGCAATGCTTCTTTGCAAAATTCAGGGCAAAGAGATGTCTGCTCTTCTTAAACGCGGGGGTGTCCGACGTATTAAGATACTTTGGCTTTGAGTCGTCCATAACTCGTCCGCCAAAGGCAACTATATTGCCCGAGGTATCGATTATGGGAAATATCACTCTGTTGCGGTAATAATCGTAGGTCTTGCCGCTCTTTTGGCTCTTTCCGCAAAGAAAGCCCGCCACAAGCTCCTCGTCGGTAAAACCTAAGCGGTGCATATGATTGGTAAGCAACCAGGCATTATTTGGTGAAAAGCCAAGTCCGAAGCGTTTTATCGTCGTCATCGAGAGTTTTCTGTCCTCGTGAAGATATTTCATTGCTTCAGCACCAAGCGTATCATCAAAAAGACACTCCCTGAAAAACTTTGCCGCCGCAAGATTCATCTCATATATCCTCTTTCTCGGCACTTCGTTTTTATCGGGCAGGTCGTTGTCCTCGGGAATAGATATTCCCGCCTTTGCCGCAAGAAATTCAACTGCCTCGCGGTAGTCAAGATTTTCCTCGCGCATAATAAAGCTTATAACGTCGCCCCCTGCTCCGCAACCAAAGCAATAAAAGCTCTTTGTTGCGGGAAATACGGTAAAGGACGGTGTTTTTTCATTGTGAAATGGGCAGAGCCCGTTGAAGTTCGAGCCTGCACGCTTAAGCGTTACGTAAGAGCCTATCACCTGCTCTATGTCGCTTCTGTAAACTATCTCGTCAATTATCTCTCTCGGTATCATTGCTGCGGTCCCCTCCATACCTTCGGTATGCAAAGTGAGCTGTATACCTCAATAGCATATCTGTCTGTCATTCCCGAAATAAAATCACAGGTGCATCTCTCAACAGAATCACTCTCTATTCTTCTGCGATAAAGCTCGGGAAGCTTTTCCGAGTGATTTACGTAGTAGTCGAAGAGATACATAAGCATATCCTTTGCCTTGCTTTCCTCGCCCTTGGCAACGGGATTTCTATAAACTCTCTCAAAGAGAAATTCACGAAGAGCATCGGTTGCCGCCTGAACCTCAGGCTCCATAGCTATCTGCGGTCTTCCCGCACTTGCTCTTATCATCGAGGTTACCATCGTGTTGATTCTCTCGGAGGAATCCTCACCGAGAACGGCTCTGAGCCCCATAGGAATATCGGTGGGAGATAATATTCCCGCACGACAAGCATCGTCGATATCGTGATTTATGTATGCAATTCGGTCTGCAAATTTAACTATGACACCCTCAAGCGTGGACGCCATATTCTTACCCGTATGATTGGCAATACCATCGCGCACTTCCCAAGTAAGATTAAGTCCTTCCCCGTTGTTTTCAAGCTTTTCAACAACACGAAGGCTCTGACGATAGTGTGTAAAGGACGGGTCAAAGCACTTCTGCATAGCATACTCACCCGCGTGACCGAAGGGAGTGTGTCCGATATCGTGTCCGAGAGCCGCCGCTTCGGTAAGGTCCTCGTTAAGACGAAGTGCTCTTGCGATTATTCTCGCTATCTGTGTTACCTCAAGGGTATGAGTCATTCTCGTACGATAGTGGTCACCCACGGGAGCGAGAAAAACCTGTGTTTTATTCATAAGTCTGCGGAAGGACTGACAGTGTGTTATCCTATCCCTGTCGCGCTGAAATTCAGTTCTTATACGGCAAGGCTCGTAAGGATGCTCACGTCCGCGGCTTTCCGACGTAGGACAAGCATATACCGAAAGGCTCTCTTTCTCTCTCTCAAGGAAAAGATCTCTTACGCTCTTTTGTTCCACAATATCAACTCCTTCTCTAACAAAATTCAAATTCCGATTATAATATACGCCAAAAAAAGCAAAAATACTTTTTTTGACACAAATTTTCTAATTTATTTTTATGTTTGTTTCATTTGATACCAAAATACAGAGGACGGCTATATAACCGTCCTCAATTATTTTACTTTACAAATTCAGCGTAGATAGCTTTGAGTGCCTTGTCGAAATCGTGATCCTCGATACCTACGATAATAGAAAATTCGCTTGAGCCCTGATCTATCATTCTGATATTGATTCCCGCATCGGAGATAGCATTAAATACTCTTGCGGCAGTTCCCTTTGCCTTTACCATACCGCGACCAACAACTGCGATAAGAGCTATGTGGTCTTCAATGGTAATGCTATCGGGACGAACTGCTCTGTTCATTGCAGAAAGCACCTTGTCGCGCTTGCCCTCAAGTGCTGCGCTTGAAACGACAACGCCCATATTATCGATACCGGAAGGAAGATGCTCAAAGGAAATGTCGTTATCCTCAAGAACCTCAAGAACCTTTCTTCCAAAGCCTATCTCGGAGTTCATCATATCCTTCTCAATAGTGATTACCGAGAAGCCCTTCTTTCCCGCAATACCTGTGATGACCTTTTCAAGATCATACTCGGATGTTTCTGCAACTATCATAGTTCCGGGAGCCTCGGGCTCGTTGGTGTTTCTGATATTTATCGGTATCTTTGCATATCTTACGGGGAAGATAGCGTCCTCGTGAAGAACTGTCGCGCCCATATAGGAAAGCTCACGAAGCTCACGGTATGTGATAGTCTTTATGGGGCAAGGACCGTCAACTATTCTTGGGTCTGCCATAAGGAAGCCTGAAACGTCAGTCCAGTTCTCGTAAAGGTCTGCTTCAACGGCACGAGCTACGATAGAGCCTGTAATATCGGAGCCGCCTCTTGAGAAGGTCTTTATAGTTCCGTTGGGCATTGCACCGTAGAAGCCGGGGATAACAGCTCTTTCGTGCTGCATAAGCTCCTCGCGCATAGCCTCGTTTGTCTTTTCCTCATCAAAGGTTCCGTTGTCGCGGAAGAAGATAACGTTCTCGGCATCAATAAAATCATACTTCAAGTACTTTGCAAGAATAAGTCCGTTGAGATATTCTCCGCGGCTTGCGGCAAAGTCACGTCCCGAGCGATGCTGCATTGCGCTCTTAACGTACTCAAGCTCGCCGTTTATATCGAAATCAAGTCCGAGATCTTCAATAATTCCGTTGTATCTTGCCTTTATCTGCTCATAATACTCGTCGATATTCTCGTGCTTGCGCACCATATCGTAACAGGTATAGAACATATCCGTTACCTTGGTATCAGCTCCGAATCTCTTTCCGGGAGCAGAAGGAACGACGTATCTTCTTGCAGGGTCGTCCTTGATTATTTTTGCAACCTGTCTGAAATGCTCTGCGTCAGCAAGTGAGCTTCCGCCAAATTTTACAACCTTAAGCTTCATAGGTAAGCCTGCCTTTCAATCTATATAAAAAGTTTTGATATCGTTTTCTAAATATCATATACTACATATTATATAAAAAAAACCTCCGCTTGTCAACACTTTTTTCGACAGCGGAAGGCTTTTTTTACCTATTTATTATAAAATTTACATATCTGAATCTATATACCTACTTGCCTGAGTTGAGAAAAGCTCAAAATATCTTCCCTCTTTCTCCATAAGCTCCTTGTGAGTTCCCTCTTCAATAAGCTTACCGTATTCAAGCACGACTATCTTTGAGGCAATGGTTGCCGAGGACAGTCTGTGGGATACGAATATAGTGGTCTTGTCTTTTCGGAGCATATCGAACTGATTGAATATCTCCTGCTCTGCAATGGGGTCAAGAGATGCGGTAGGCTCGTCAAGGATAAGTATATCAGATGTGCTGTAAAAGGCGCGGGCAATAGCAAGCTTCTGCCATTGACCGATGGAGGGCTCGATACCTTCAGGCTCAAAGAAGCGCATCATCGGAGTATCAAACTCGCGTGGAAGCTTTGATATAAAGTCGGTGGCATTTGCCTGATCTGCGGCACGCTTTATGTCATCTTCGTTTACTTCCCTGTGAATATCACCAAAGCTTATATTCTCATTGACAGTAACCGCATACTTTCCAAAATCCTGAAAGATTATTCCAAACATCTCGTAAAGCTCACGCACGTCATATTCACGCAGATCCTTACCGTCAAGAAGTATCCTTCCCTCCGTGGGATCGTAAAGTCTTGTGAGAAGCTTGATAAAGGTCGTCTTTCCCGCACCGTTAAGTCCTACAAGCACAACGGTCTCCCCTGGACGGAACTTGAGGTTTATGTCCTTGAGAACAAGTCTTTCAGTGCCGGGATATGCAAAGCTTACGTGCTCAAATTCTATTGTGTGAGCACAACCGCGCTTTACAGAAAGAGGCTTTTCCGAAATAGGCGCTATGGTCTTCTCCTCCTTCATAAAGGAAATGAGGTTATCAATAAAGAGAGTTCCCTCGTATATTGTTGCGGAAACTGTAATAAGACTTGCAACGGTGGACGAGATGGAGGTAAGCGAATTTGTATAGAGCGAATAGTCACCTATCATTATCTCGCCATTGAATACCTTCATAGCAACCACCGCAAAGAAACCGCAGGTAACGATTGCGCTGAAAAAGGTTATGCATATATGCCACATACTCTCCCTGAGGATAAGCTTGCGAATACCCGCATAATAACCGCCAAACACATCGTCAAATCTATTTTTGAAGGTATCGGCAAGGTCAAACATTCTTATCTCCTTGACCATATCCTTGTTCACCATAAGATTTGAATAGTAATTCATCTGGCGGCGCTCCTTGGAGCGATGGCGCATATATTTGTAGTTTTTGTGCCTGTAAATAAAGTTCACTATTGCCGTAGGGATCGCCATAGCTATCATAACAGGCGCTATCCACCACATTCCGGGAGCTGTAACAAGAATTATGATATAAGAAACAAGGCTTATGAGCTTACTCACCACGTCAAAGGTTGCCGAAATCACCTGTATAGGTCGGTGGCCTGCTTCACGGTTGGCATTTTCAAGCTTTTCATAAAATTCAGGTCTGTCAAAGGAGGCAAGATCTATCTCCTTTGCCTTCTCCATTATCTTTACCTTTACGTACCTTACGACCTTCTCGCCCGCAATTCTCGTCACTGCGTGATTTATCTGCGTAACTATCTGATTGAGTATCTTGTAGATAAAAAGAAAGATAATGAGGAACATAGCCATAGAGCCCCAAAAAGCAACAGGGCTGTCAGCAGTAGTAACAAGCTGGAACTCGTTGAGTATCTCCTTTGAGATAAGCGAGCTCACAATGGGCATAATACCCGTAAAAAGCGATATGAGAACCATTGCAATAAGTATCCAATGGCCTGTTTCCCATACCATTTTGAAAATGTAGAAAAGTCTTGAGAAAAAGCCTCCGAGAAGCTCGTGCAGATATCTGGGGATATCCTTTATATTCTTGGGAGGAGCTATTTTCTTCTCCTCCTCGGGCCGCTTCATACGAGGCGGACCACCAAAAGCTCCGGGTCCCATATCAACCCATTCTTTCTGTCAACGGTGCACCACCGAGAATGTGGAAATGAATATGATTTACAGACTGGCAAGCATCATCTCCGCAGTTGGAGATTATTCTGTATCCGTTCTTTATCCCTGCCGCAGCCGCAACCTTGGGTATAACCTCAAAAATATGAGCTATAAAGCCGCTGTTCTCGGCATTTACCTCATCAGCAGACGCTATATGACACTTTGGAATGACCAATACGTGCACAGGTGCTTGGGGCGCTATATCGTAAAAAGCAAGACACATATCGTCCTCATACACCTTATTTGAAGGGATAGTTCCCTCAATTATCTTACAAAACAAGCAATCCATATTGATTTTTCCTCCTTAATATGTTAAAATACTTACAGTATAATAATATCACAGACAAAACGAAAAGTCAAGGAGCGACAATGAATTTAACGTCTTCATATTCATATAACCAAGACCTTTGGCAATATCTTTCCTCAACCGACAAAACCATTGTTATGTACGGTATGGGAAACGGTGCTGACAAAATACTTGCCATATGCGAAAAATACGGCATAAAGGTTGCGGATTTCTTTGCAAGTGACGGCTTTGTGAGAGGTCACAGCTTTCACGGCAAGGTAGTCCTTTCCTATTCGCAGGTAAAGGAAAAATACGGCGCTGAAAATATAATAGTTCTTCTCTCCTTTGCGTCGTCCTTGCCCGACGTGCTTGAAAATATATATAGAATAGCTTCGGAATGTGAGCTTTACGCCCCCGACGTACCGGTATGCGGCGATAATCTTTTCACGCTTGAATTTTACAGAGAAAATCTTGAAAAGATAAGCTCTGTCAGAGCGCTTCTTGCAGACGAAATATCGGTAAAGATATATGACAACGTAATAGCTTATAAGCTGACGGGAGATATAAAATATCTGAGAGATGCGGAAAGCGACAAGAGCGAAGCGTATTCTCTGCTTGGCGCGGAAAGCTTCTCCTCAATTGCCGACCTTGGTGCATACAACGGTGATACCGTTCGCGAGGTCATGGGAATATCAAAAAAGCTCTCCGAGGTCTATGCTTTTGAGCCCGACAGAAGAAGCTTCCGCAAGCTTTCGGAGTTCTGTGCAACAGTTGACGGTACTCCAAAAATACACGCTATAAATGCGGCGGCGTGGTGCGAGGATACCACCATTTGCTTTGGCGACGAGGGCAACAGAAATTCCGGCATCTGCGCAAAAGCAAAAACCGTGGAAGTTAATGCCCTCACCCTTGACGGAGTGCTTGTGGGCAGAGCCGTAGATTATATCAAATACGACGTGGAGGGGGCGGAAAAGCAAGCGATCGAGGGTTGCAAGAAAACAATTCTTGCCCACCGTCCAAAGCTCCTTGTGTCCGCTTACCACAGAAGCGAGGATATATTTGAATTGCCCTTGCAGATACACACCCTCCGCCCCGACTATAAGCTCTATTACCGCCGCCACCCCTATATTCCCGCATGGGACTTAAATCTTTTGTGCATATAGGAAGAATTAAAAATGAAAAAAAGTATTGTCATTCTTTATACAGACCTCTGCGACAAATGGATAGATATCCTCAAAGACGGCGGATTTAACACCCTCGGTCTGCATTTCATAACAAGCCGCTCAAAAATGGAAGACTATCTTGAATGGCTTGACAATGGCGGCAGAGCTATGATAGAAAAAATTGAAGCCGAAGGAATACTTGTTGAGCACGAGCTGCACGCACTTACCTATCTTCTCCCAAGAGAGCTTTTTAAAACTCACCCCGAATATTTCAGAGAAAATGATAAAGGCGAGCGCACAGAAAATCTAAACCTCTGCATACAATCAAAAAAAGCGTTGAATATTGTCGAAGAAAGAGCTTTTGAACTTGCAAAAAGGTTAAATCAAACAGGTCATCGCTATTATCTGTGGTCAGACGATTCAAAAAACGCGTGGTGTCGCTGCCCTGCTTGAAAGAATATAATCGACTCCGACCAATACCTTACGCTTCTCGAAAGTATTTTGCGCGGAATCAAAAGATACGATAAAAGTGCGGAGCTTTGCTATCTGGCTTATCTTGGAACGCTTGAGCCTCCGACAAAGCCACTTCCCGACGGTATTTTCCTTGAATTTGCGCCCATATGCAGAAATATGTTCACCCCCATAACAAGCGAAGAAAATGAAGAGCATCGCAAAAATATAGAGAAGCTGCTCGCCGTTTTTCCGGCAGCCAAATCGGAGATACTTGAATATTGGCTTGACGTTTCACTCTATACCAAATGGGGAAGACTCCCCCTTGAGAGAGTTCCCTTTGATGCAACGCTTCTCAAAACAGATTTTGAATATTATAAATCTCTCGGTGTTTCTGCCATAAAGACATTTGGCGCTTATATGAGCGAGAAATATATGGAGCTCTTCGGAACAAAAGAAATAACCGATTTCGGAAAGCTTTTAAGGTAAAAAACAGAACGCGTATGATGCAATGCATCATACGCGTTTTTTCTGTTGATTTACAAAAATTATTTGTACTTTCTCTTACGAGCAGCTTCTGACTTCTTCTTGCGCTTTACGCTGGGCTTCTCATAGTGTTCTCTCTTGCGAAGCTCGGTAAGGACGCCGGAACGAGCCATTGCACGCTTAAAGCGACGAAGGGCACTGTCAAGAGACTCGCCTTCTTTAACCTTAATTTCTGCCATTTTTCTGTTTCCCTCCCTCCGCATATTGCCAGAGACAATCAAAATCTATATTATTATACACCATAAATATTGGTTTGTCAATAGTTTTTTTCAACTTTACAAATTATTAGTCCAAATTCTTATCCACGTAGTCGATAGCGATAGCCGAGAATGAAGTAAATCCGTGGTCAAAGCTGCCCTTGAACTGCTTGTACTCCCAAAGAGTACCCGTGGACGCAACCATTCCGCCAAAGAAGGACTTGATATCCTCTTCAAGAAGCTTCTTGTATCCAAGCTTCATAAGAGCGTATATACGGAGATAAAGACCGATAAATGCGTTTACGGGAACAAATCCTCTGCCCTCTGTGTTGAAATCAGCAAAGCTGTTCATTACGTGTGCTTTGAGAGAAGCATACTTGGGGTCGTCAAGGTCAACGTCACCGAAAAGGATAGCATAATACTGTCCTGCCTCGGAGGAATTTCTCGTATTGCGCAAAGCTCCGTCCTCACCGCGATATGCGTTGTCGATAAAGACCTCGCCGTCAAAGGACAGCTCACGTGTGTTCTTGCGAACTCTCGCAGACTTTTCAAGAAGAGCCTCGTCACCGAAAAGCTCGCCTGCCGCCTTTAATGCCTCGGAATAGAGGAAGTTTGTGGGGTAATTGATATCCTGCACCCATTCGTTTGCAGTCGACCACTCAACAAAGTTCCAGCCTTCAAGCTTTTCAAGAAGACCGTCGTCATTCTCAAAGCCTGCAAGCCAGCCAAGGAAATCGTAAACAGATTTGCGGAAAAGCTCCTTGTCCACGCTTGTGTTTCTCTCGGTCAGATATTCCGCAACCTCGATAACGTACCACATATTCCACTGGGGAATAAAGTTTCCGTTAAAGTCCGCAGGATAGCACATAGGAAGCACTCCTACGGGAATGTTTCCATCGTTCTTATAGAGGCGATAATTTTCAAGGAACGCGTCCTCAACAAAGGTCTTGCCTGTAAGGAAGTACTCGGCGCGACCTGTAAAGAAGGAATCACAAAGCCAGCCTGCACGCTCACGTGAAGGACAGTCTGTAAAAATATCCACCGCATTGTGCGCAAATGTGTTCTCTGCCGCCTCGTATATCTTGCGAAGCTCGGGGTCGGATATATCTCTCTTTATGAGCCTTGACATATCATATTCAAAGGAGCGCACTCCAAAGGAGGTAAGGACCATACTTCCCTTTCTCACCATAATAATGGCAAGTCGGCAGGTATAGGGCTCAAAGCTCATTGTGTCGACCTCTTTGCCCTCGGGAATAAAGTACTCAATTACGTTCTGGGAATTTATATTGGTAAACTCAAATTCATCGGGGGAACAGAGCTCGGAAAAGCCGAGAACTATATCGCAGTCCTCCTGCGCTCTTGCAGACCACTCAATAAATCCTGCCTTTATCTTGCCCATATCAACGATAGCATATTCCCCTGCTCCAAGCTGAATGGGAAAGGCACCCTTGTCTTTGGTTTTGTTCTGCTTCTGTCTTTGGAGCCAACGGTATGGGTGAGTTACCACCTCTTCCTCGGTGTATCTTCCCCAATGGTCGTCTATCTTAAAGGAAGAACGCAAAAGCCTGTAAGGACGCTCCTCGTCAAACTTGAAATATCCCGCAGAAGCAAAGCCGTCCGAATAAAACTTTTCATAGGTAGTATAAGGCACTCTTCTGGGAAGATATGAAGGACACGCACACTCCTCAAGCTCCACCTTGTATTTGCCATCAAAAATATTGCTCTCGGTATAATCCCAAACCTCACCAAAGTGTCTTTGCGCAGAATAACGCTCAACACGCTGAAGTCTGCGAGCAGATACGTAGCCTTCAAAATCACTTCCCGTTGCAAGAAGCACCTCGTCGCCGCGTCTGAGCTCTGCAACCACAAATGAGGGCTGAAGCTCTGTGGAAATAGTGCGGCAGTAATATCCCGCCACCTCAATAACTATCTCGTTGTTGCCATCTCCCAAATCATAAGCACCAAGAGATATCTCGTCAACTCTCGCATAGTCCTTTGCCGTACGTGCAGGGCCAAATGCAACGAAGCTTCCGTTTACGGAAAGGCGGTAAAAGGAAAATGCGGTAATATAGAGAGTAGTATTTGCAAGGCTTTCAGCCTCTGCGCGAAGAACTAATTGATAATTCTTTTCCTCGGACTTGTTTTTTGCAAATACAGGTATTGCTTTTTTAAACATATGTATAACCTCACTTAATTCAAAGGCTATTGCATCTGCAATAGCCTTAAAAATCATCTTACAACGATATTAACTATCTTATTGGGAACTACTATCTCCTTAACGATAGTCTTTCCGTCAATTGCTTCCGCAACCTTCTCGTCAGCCTTTGCAAGAGCGAGAACCTCATCCTTGTCCATATCAACGGGAATGTTTATCTTACCTCTTACCTTTCCGTTTATCTGAACTACCACCTCAATGGTATCGTCAGCGGTCTTTGCTTCGTCAAAGGTAGGCCAGCTCTCGTAAGCAATGGTGTTATCGTGACCGAGAAGCGACCACATCTCCTCACCGATATGAGGACAGATGCAGGAGAGCATCTTGATAAGTCCTTCGGCATAAGCCTTGGGGCACTTGCCTTCCTTGTAAACTGCATTTACAAATATCATCATCTGTGAGATAGCTGTATTGAATGCAAGCTTTTCAAAGTCCTC
>JAEIGA010013429.1_pt1 | contig 12467 bp, 10 predicted proteins | sample 9270691 | NCBI WGS metagenome assembly JAEIGA01 (sample SAMN17057246, study PRJNA624740) | gut metagenome | biome: biome; isolation source: fecal sample | host: Bos grunniens | place: China: Xizang | collected 2019
CCAACTTGTGCCCAATGTGATTATTACAGTATCAGCCTCTGTAAAGAATTTCTGCTCAAGTTCAAGTCTCTCGTTTGCCTTTTTCAGGAACTCTGATGCGTTTTCCTTTGCAAATGAACTGTGGTGGTAGAATGAACAATAACGTCCCGGATTTGCCCTATTATGGACATCTGACCCAATTTCTTTCATGCTTTGTTGCAGATCTACAGCAAAGGTTGTAGAGTGGCGGCTTATATCTATCACATCACACTCCTTGAACTGTTCGGTTGAACCAAGCAGCGCGAGGGATTTTGAAATTGATACCGGATTGTAGAGTGTGCCGAACGGATTTACAGATATGTCAAATCCGCACTCTTTCAACTTTTCGCCAATCTCATTGGCGAAGCATGATCCTATCATGAGAATCCGGTTGCTGTAACTGATCTTTTGTACGGCTGGCTCTATATTGACCCTTGTTGTAAATTCCATCTGACCTATATTTTATTTATGTTGTAACAAATATTTGTATCTAATGCTGTAATGAATTTTTAATGAATCGGCAAATAATCAAATGGTCTCCTCCCGCCGGCAGGTCATCTGTTTGCTTGCCTTACTTTTACTTATCTTCGTCTCAGGTGTGATGCCTCAAGAGGAGTGCACTTCTGCTCAAACTCTTTCCACCCCTTGCCGTTGCGGCTGTTCCAAGGACAGGCATTCAGGCAGGCATCACAGCCAAAAATCCACCCATCTCGTGAATGGGCATTTCCAATATTTGAAGCAATTGAAGCTCCTTTCTCTTCAATTGTCAGATAGGATATACATCTGCCTGCATCAAGTGAGTAGGGGGCGCATAGGGCCCCTGTAGGGCAGGAATCAAGACACCTGGTGCAGTTGCCGCAATATTTTTTGCCAATCTCTTTTACCTTTTTGACTCCCGACAAAACTTCTCCTCTTTCCAGGTTTGAAGGAGATTCTGTAATTGTCTCACCTGCGAAGCCGGCCTTGCTTGCCTCTTGCTCATTCAGGATCTCGTAATTGCTTATTATAACACCGATAAAGTTTCTTATTCCATGCTCGCGGCTTATGAAGAGGTTGTTTTTGCCAATGAACCCAAGTCCGGCCTGGACAGCCCAGGCGCGTTCAAGAACGGGAGCTGTGTCTACAAACACCCGTCCGCAGATGCTCGGATCGGCATATTTCATTTTTTCAAGCACAGCATTGAGTTTGCCCTTTATAACTCTATGGTAATCTTCTCCCAAGGCATACTGCGCCACTTTGAACAGTAGGGGTCCCTCCGTTTTGCCGTCAGATACTGATTTTTTCTGTAAAGCTTGTGGTTGCATCAATTCCCGATGTGGGGTATCTGTAGGAAGGTCTGAATTTGCAGGGAATGAAATCTCTATATATTCAGTATCACGCTCCTTCCCGTATGGTGCAAGAAAAACAAGAACACTCTTTGCCCCTTCAACCAGCAGCTGGGGATTGAAACGCTTTTCAAGATTGCGCTTGAGATACTCAAGACTTGCAAAATGACCTTTATCCATAGCCTGCAAATAGTGCGGTATCTCATCTGCCAGCTCATGGGCAGGTGCATATCCGACGGCGACAAAGCCTAACTCCTTTGCATAAGATGCTATATGTTCAAACTCAATCTTCATATTTGCAATCAATGGCACCTTGCAAATTTAATGATTGTAACCGTAAATTTAATTCTATTGCTTCATTTAATTCTTAAATCCCTTCAAAACAACACCTCATTTGCCATCCCCTAAAATCAGTACGAATCTTCCTTTGTGTACGCATTTGCAACACACCTTTGCAACACACCTTTGCAATATGACCCATTCAAACAGCAATTGTACGCAGCAGGTTGCACAATATCTGCTCTCTTGTATATTGCATTGCAAACAATCAAAAGGCTGAATCCATGGAATTTCCCGGATCCAGCCTTTTGTCTCTGTTTCTCCAAATGATTCTGCGTTTGCTAATATTCTCCTCTTGCAAGTTTTTCACGACACGCACGCAGCATGTCATCTACCATCTCGTTTATGCCCCATTTAGGATTCCATCCCCACTCTGCACGTGCGCATGAGTCATCCATGCAATCAGGCCATGATGCTGAAATCTGATCCTTTACAGGGTCAATGTTGTAGTTGGCTGTAAATTCAGGAATACGTTTCTTAATCTCGGCAAAAAGCTCTTTTGGTGTGAAACTCATTGATGTAATGTTGAAACTGTTCCTATGAATGAGTTTTGTAGGGTCTGCCTCCATAAGCTGGGTTGTTGCCTCAAGGGCATCGGGCATATAGAGCATATCCATATATGTGTTTTCAGGAACCTCACAAGTGTATTTGCCGGTTTTTACTGCATGGTAAAAGACCTCAACTGCATAGTCTGTTGTACCGCCGCCCGGCATGGCTCCATTTGAAATGATACCCGGGAATCTTACACTACGTGTATCCACTCCAAACTTTGTATAGTAGTAGTCACTTAGCAACTCTCCGGAAACCTTGCATACACCGTATATTGTATTTGGCCTCATTACTGTATCCTGTGGCGTCATATGGTGTGGCGTATTCTCTCCAAAAGCACCAATTGAACTTGGGGTAAATACAGCACAATCATACTCTTTGGCTATATTCAACGAGTTGAGCAAAGCTCCCATATTTATGTTCCATGCCAATTGAGGATTTTTTTCGCCGGTAGCTGAAAGAAGTGCAACAAGATTGAATATGGCATCAACCTTATAATCTTTTACCACCTGGGCATAAGCCTCGGCATTAAGTGCATCCAAGGAGATCGCAATTGACTTCTGCTGAAGTTTTGCTACAATCTCGGGTCTCAAGTCTGCTGCAATTACATTATCCTCTCCGTAATTCTTCTGTAGATGCGGAACAAGTTCAGTTCCAATTTGTCCGCCGGCTCCTACAACCAATATGCGTTTCATAGTCCAATAAGTTTACAAGTTCATTATGCTGCCGTGGCCGCCAAACAGAGCCAATCCTGGCAACAGTGCATACAAATATAGTAAAATTATAGAAAAATGTAACCTTTAATTACAAATTATTATCAAAACCCCAATTGCCAATTATAAATTTTTTAACGGCAAACTCTTACGCAGATTCTTTAGATTACAGGAACTCAATACTTGCACCATCCTGACAAACTTTTACCTTCACCTTTCTTCCAAGATATTGTGCGTAATTAGGACGGCTGTGACCTGCCGGAAACTTATAAATCACAGGAATATCCAATTCGTCGGTATACATCTTTATAAGCTCATAGGCTCCAATGTTCCATGGGTCTTCATCATCCCTGATTTTTGTGAAGCTGCCTACAAGAAGAGCCTTTATCTTGTCAAGTTTGCCACTCTTTTTGAGTTGCTGCATATAACGGTCAATATCATTTAACCCTTCACCGACCTCCTCTATAAAGAGAACAGTATTCTCATCAACCTTCAGGTCATAAGGCGTTCCGATTGACGCAGTAATAAGGGTCATGTTTCCTCCCGCAAGAATACCCTCAGCCTCTCCATACTTGTTATATGGATGAGCTGCAATTTCATATCCTGTAGTTTTGCCAAACAGAGCATTCTGTACAGTTATAAGAGTGGAGTCTGGTCTCTCCCTCTTTGTCAGCCAGAATGAACTTGGCATTCCTCCATGTATTGACTGTATTCCATGATTTGACAATACATTATGGAGAGTTGTCACATCACTGAAGCCTACAATCCATTTTGGATTGCGTTTTATCTCCTCCATATCAAGGTATTCAAGTGTCCTTATGGCTCCATATCCACCTCTGTAGAACATGATTGCCTTCAGATTGGGATTTCTGACCATTCCCATGAACTCCTCAGCGCGCTCTTTGTCCGATACCGAAAATGCTGCAAACTCATTTTTGAAGATATGCTCTCCAAGCCTCACTTTTACACCTATTCCCTCTACAACCCTGATCATGGAATCCACTTTGCTCCTTCTGATCGTATTTATAGGTGATGACAGAACCATTATCCCAATGCTGTCACCAGGCTGCAGAAATGCCGGCTGCATATAGGATTCTGTCTTCTTTTCTGATTCTCCATTCTCTCCCGACGGAGAGCATGCAATATTCAAAACTCCTAAAATAGTGGACAGCAATATGTACACCATTACAATACTTGCTCGTTTCATAGATATGTCAGGTTATTATACCAAAAACCGGTATTTGTGAATCTCTATTTAGGTGCAATCCTGTATAGGAAAGCGGCAATGACCGCATACAGAAAGTTTGGAAGCCACAAGGCTATTCCAGGTGGCAGGGCTCCTGTATGTACAAACATCTGGCTGAATCTCAGGAATAGGATATAGGAGAAGCTCAGGGCTATGCCAATACCTATATTCATACCGATTCCTCCGCGCCTCTTCTTTGAAGAGAGTGAGACTCCAATCAAAGTCAAAATAAATGCAGAGAATGGCATTGCAAAGCGGGTATGCTTCTCAATCAGGGCATATTTTACCATTTGGTCTCCACGCATCTCCTGAGTCTCTATCAACTCGTTCAGCTCAACGTAATCAAGAGTCTCAACAACATTTTTCTTGCGGTAAAAGTCTTCAATTGTAATCACAATTGAAGTGTCAAGCGTCTTGCCCGTCTTTATGACCTCGGTGTTGTTTATGAACTGTCTCAGATGGTAATTGCTGAGTTTCCAGCAATCCTTGGTTGTATCCCAGGCTGCGGTCTCGGCACTAAGTTTTGAGACAAGATTATGGTCTTCAATGGTCTCCAATGTAAATTTGTAAACGGTGTTGTTCCATGTACTGAACGACTCGCCGTACATGAATGTGCCCGGTGAGATCTGGTAGTGCATATTTCTGTTTGTATTCTCAAACTTCTTCTTGATGTACCTGTTCTCAAATCCTAATCTCCCCTTATTGGCCGGTGGTATCACAAAAAGATTGAGCACCAGACTGAAAATGGCAATGGCTGCTGCAGATATGAAGTACGGATACATAAGCCTCTTGAAACTTATACCTCCAGCAAGTATGGCCACAATCTCACTGTTTGCCGCAAGTTTTGAGGTGAAGAAGATAACTGTTATGAAGACAAACAGCGGACTGAACATATTCATGAAGTAAGGAATGAAGTTGAGATAGTAGTTGAATATTATCTCATTCAGCGGTGCCTCCTTGTCAACAAAGTCATCAATCTTCTCGCTGATGTCAAAGATTATGACAATGCCTATAATCAATAACAATGCAAAGAAGAAGGTACCAATAAACTTCTTTATGATGTACCTGTCGAGTATTGTTATTTTAAAATTATAGTTGCTCATCTCTATTTACTTATTAGCTTCGGTTATGTCGGATTCTACAGCTTGGTCTCAAGTTTTTTGACAGCTGCGTTTTTCCATTGGGTAAAATCTCCAGCCTTAATATGCTCACGTGCAACCCTTACCAATTCAAGGTAGAAAGCAAGGTTGTGTTCGCTTGCAATCTGGGCGGCAAGCATCTCTCCTGCAACAAACTGGTGTCTCAAGTAGGCCTTGCTGTAGGTGTGGTCTACAAAAGAGGTGCCCATAGGGTCAATAGGGGAGTAGTCATCTGCCCACTTCCTGTTCTTGATATTTATCATACCCTCCCATGTGAACAACATTCCGTTACGTCCGTTCCTTGTAGGCATTACGCAGTCAAACATATCCACACCGCGTGCAATTCCCTCAAGGATATTGGCCGGCGTTCCGACTCCCATAAGATAGCGAGGCTTCTCTTTTGGAAGAATAGGGTCTACAACCTCAAGCATCTGGTACATCATCTCAGTCGGCTCTCCTACAGAGAGTCCGCCTATTGCATAGCCATCCATGTCAAACTGTGTGACATGTTCTGCAGCCATACGTCTCAAGTCCGGGTAGACACATCCCTGCACTATAGGAAAGAAGAATTGCCTGTAACCGTATAGAGGTTCTGTCTCCCTGAATCTCATGATGCCCCTTTCTAACCATTTTTGAGTAAGTTTCAATGATTTTAAGGCATAATTATGGTCTGCATCACCGGGGGTACACTCGTCAAGCGCCATAATGATGTCAGCACCAATCATACGTTGGGTATCGACATTGTTTTCTGGAGTAAACATATGTTTTGATCCGTCAATATGGGAGCGGAATGTACATCCCTCGTCAGTGAGCTTGCGGTTCTCAGCAAGTGAAAATACCTGAAAGCCACCACTGTCTGTAAGCATTGGCCTGTTCCATGATATGAATTTATGGAGTCCGCCCGCTTTGTTGAGTATATCAAGACCAGGTCTCAGATATAGGTGGTATGTATTGCCAAGAATGATCTGGGCCTTTATATCATCTTTAAGGTCTTTGTGGTAGATGCCTTTAACTGAGCCCACTGTGCCAACTGGCATGAAGATGGGTGTCTCTATTGTACCATGGTCTGTATGCAGGAGTCCGCATCTTGCAGATGACTGGCTGTCCTGTGCTGTTTTTTCAAAAATCATTCTCATTTATCAACCTATAGGCAACAAAAGTAATAAAAATTACTTTATATTTGTAATTTAATGCATACCAAAAAGCAAGCCAAATGAAACGCGTCAGATTGGATATAGGTGCAGTAGCTGCATCACCGGAAGATGGGGGTAGTTTTACATTCTTCTTATACAGAGAGGGTATGGAGAGATGTCTTCCAGTGCCTCTTACTCCGCCCCAGATGCACTCAGTGTTGTCAAACTTCAAACAGCTGCCGCAAAATACCGTTTCTGTCCATTCCCTTCTCGCAAAAGTCATACAGGATTACAGAATTGAGTTGCTTGAGGTCTCAATAGTCAAATCAGAGGATGTGGATTACGGTGAGAATAACGGCTTTATGTCAGAGCTGCTCTTTTTTGATGGTGAGACTGAGGTCAAGGAGTTGGCAGGTTTTGTAGATGGAATAATATTGTCAAAGAGTTTCAGCTGCCCAATCTATATATCAGAGGAGCTGATGGATAGGTATGCAACTGATATTGACTCCCAGTCAAAGGATCTCCTTGACAAGGAGACTGTGTTGAAAAAACTTAAGGAAGAGCTGCAGGAGGCCATCAATAATGAAGAGTATGAAAGGGCCTCCGAGATAAGCAGAAAGATTGAAAATATTAAAAACAAACAGTAGATGAAAAGGTATTTTCTTATTGTATCGGCCATTTTGTGGAGCTGTCTCTCTTTTGCACAGCAACCTGAAGGCGCGATTGCAAATGAGGCAGATTTGGAGCAGAGTGCAACCCAAACAGCTGTTGATGTTGCAGGGCAGGAGGGCTCTGTAGCTGTGGTGGAGGAGGCCGCTGTGCAGACCCCTGTAGGAGTTGCGGAGAATCCGTATAAATCAGTTCTTACCCATAAGCAGTTCTCATTCAATATTGTCTCAATTTTAAGAGGACTATGTGGCATGGCTGTCATAATTCTGATAGCTTGGCTATTAAGTACAGACCGCAAGCGTATTAATTGGGGTACGGTTTTCAAGTCACTTGCCCTACAGTTTATAATAGCGGTATCTGTACTTATGTTTCCTGCTGTGCAGGCTATATTTGAGATTATGGGAAAATGCTTTGTTGCAGTTCTGGATTGGACTAAGGCGGGATCCCTGTTCCTTTTCGGAGACTTGATGGATCCAAGCAGATTCGGATTCATTTTTGTCCTTCAGATCCTTCCTACAATTATCTTTTTCTCTGCGCTTACCAGTCTGTTTTTCTATCTTGGTATTTTGCAGAAGATTGTGTGGGCTATGGGATGGTGTCTTACAAAGCTGATGAGACTGTCGGGAGCAGAGTCATTGTCATGTGCAGGAAATATATTTTTGGGCCAGACAGAGGCACCTCTTCTTGTTAAGGAGTATATTCCAAGAATGACAAAATCGGAGCTTATGCTGGTTATGACGGCCGGTATGGCAACAATGGCAGGCGGTGTGCTTGCAGCGTATATCGGAATGTTGGGCGGTGGCGACAAACTTATGGAAATTGAGTTTGCAAAGCATCTGCTGTCAGCCTCTGTAATGGCGGCACCTGGTGCAATTGCCTTGTCAAAAATTGTTGTGCCTCAGACTGAAGAGGTGGATAATTCAGTTGAGGTCTCTAACGAGAAGATTGGAAAGAATGTGTTGGATGCCATTTCAAATGGAACAGCCGACGGACTCAAACTTGCTGCAAATGTAGGTGCAATGCTTTTGGTATTCTATGCACTAATAGCCGGTTTCAATTTCATTTTTGGAAAGATTGGCGACATCACCTCATTGAATGACCTTATTGCATCTGCGACAGATGGCAGATATACAGCTCTCTCAATGGAGTTTATCCTTTCATATCTCTTTTATCCGGTTATATGGCTTACAGGAATAAATGCGGCGGATCTTCCGCTTGTAGGACGTCTTTTGGGTGAAAAACTTATCCTTACAGAGTTTGTCGGGTACCAAAGTCTTGCGACTATGATTCAGACTGGGGCCTTTGCCTCAACAAAATCAGTCATCCTTGCAACTTACGTATTGTGCGGCTTTGCGAATTTTGCTTCCGTAGGAATTCAGATTGGAGGTATAGGCAGTATAGCACCCACCAAGCGTCATATATTGTCTGCACATGGTTTCAGGGCACTTCTCACAGCATCGCTTGTGGCATTGATGTCTGCTGCCATGATGGGAATGTTCCTTGAGTAGCGGATGGCAAGTCTGTAATCTGGATCAGACAAAGGCCCTGAAGAGAAGAAGTTCGGCCTTGTGACTGAAAGTCAGTGTAAATGATGTTGTGGAGGCTTCGTTAAGTGTAGCTTTCCACCAGCGGTCAAAGATTACTGAGTCGGTAGGATATACCAATCCTTCCGACTCTATTTTTAAGGTAGGGTCAAAGGCAAATATTGATACCTGCTGACCTGGGATGGATTCCATTGTAAATGTGTCGGAGTGGGATGTGAAGATTCCGTAGTCTGTAACCGTTTCAATCTCTGCAAACTCTTTGGTATAGTCTGCAAGGAGTGAAATGTTGCCTAGAGTATGGTCTTCTCTTGCACCTGTTGCGCCAAGGATGGTGATTTTTGAGGGTTCAAGTCCAAGTACAAACTTGAATGCCTTTGTCAGGTCATTAGTCTCCTGGTCGGGGAATAACCTTATTTTGTCACTGTATTTCAATTTGTTCTCTGTGCTCATAGAGTCCATATCCCCAACAATGAAATCTGCCTCAATATTACTGTTTGCGGTAAGTTTCAAGACAGAGTTGTCGCAACATACGATAGTGTCTGCGCTCTTCAGAATGGAGAGGGGGTAGGGGTGTCGTGGAAAATCACCGTCGGCTAGAATAACAATATGTCTCTTCTTTTCAGCCATTGCCTTACGCTTGAACAAATCTGAAATTTTCAATATCTCTGAATCCCAACAGGAACTCCTTGACTCTCATTCGCTTTTTGCCGGCAAGCTGTATCTCTTCAAGGGATAGGATGCCATCTGCACAAATTACATGTATGTAGCTTTTTTTGTCAGTAACAATCTTCCCGACAAACTCGTTATCTGTGAAATTCCTGCTTTTGCCCTCAACCGGCAGAGTCTCAAAGATTTTCATATCAACCGACTTTTGGCCGTCAGTTATTGTGGAAAAGGCTGCCGGATATGGAGACAAGCCTCTGATGAGGTTGTGAACCTCTGAAACCGGACTATCCCATTTGATGCGGCAGAGCTCTTTTGTAAGTTTTGGAGCGCTGTTGACCACTGTGTCAATATCCTTTCCCTTAAGTTCCTCAGGCAGGAAAAGCTCCTGTGGCTTAGGTGTAAGAGTTCCGGCAACAACTCCTTCAACGGTTTTGACTACAAGATTGGCTCCGATACCCATAAGTCTCTCATAGAGGCTGCCGACATTCTCATTCTCTCCAATGGGACACTCCTCTCTCATAAGGATATTTCCGGTGTCTATCTTCTCATCTATAAGGAATGTGGTCACTCCAGATCTCTTCTCACCATTTATGATAGCCCAGTTGATGGGAGCTGCTCCCCTATATTGTGGAAGCAGGGAGCCGTGAAGATTGAATGTGCCCATTTTAGGCATGCTCCATACAACCTTAGGCAACATTCTGAATGCTACAACTATAAAAAGATCTGCCTCCAAAGAGGCAAGTTCATCAAGGAAACTCTGCTCTTTAAGGGAGACAGGCTGCATAATTTTCAATCCCTTTGAAACTGCATATTGCTTTACAGCACTCTCATTGAGTTTGAGTCCTCTTCCGCTTGGTTTGTCGGGAACAGTGACTACTCCAACTACATTATACCCTTTTTCAATTATGGCGTCAAGTGGGGCTACTGCAAATTCAGGAGTGCCCATATATACAATTTTCAGACTCATTTTCTATGCTGTTTTTTTATCCTCAAGTTGGATAACCTGCTGGAAAGCTTGTTGAAGATTATTTTGTATGCATCTGCATTGAAGAGTGCAGAGTCTCGTGTGCTCTTTATTGTGAGAAATACTCCTATAGGAATAAGAACAAAAGTGGAAATGAATGTTCCAATGAATGGCCCGATAGCTCCGTCATTTGCAAGTTTTTTGCCGCTGATGTCAACTACCCAGTAAACAACAAAGAATAGCATTGATATAATTACCGGAGTGCCCAAACCTCCCTTTCTGATGATCGCTCCAAGCGGAGCTCCAATGAAGAAGAATATAAGGCAAGCCAATGAAAGTGTAAACTTCCTGTATGTCTCTATAATGGATCTCCTTAAAGGGTGGGCCGACTGGAAAAGCTCCCTTTCATAGAACTGGTAGCTTGAAACCTGATTGTTTATCATGCTGAGTGCACTGCTGATAGCCTTTTCCTTGTCTCTCAAGTCATTCAAGGAGAAGATCGAGTCAGCCGGAATGTATCCCTTATAGTTGGCAACTCTGGCTGAATCAAACTGGTATGAATACATGAGATTGCCTGAGAATATGGCCTTTTTCAGTTGGGCCTCAAGGGTCTTGTCAAATACAATCTGAAGGGAATCCCTGTCAATTGCCAATTGCTTAAGATCCTTGGCCATAGTCTCATTTCCGTAACGTGCATCATCTGATTTCTTGAAGGCGTAGTTCTCAAGTGGAATAATCACCTCCTGTGCCGAAAATTCAATCTTCTGGAGCGATAAAGATGTATCCCTGTACTCTTTCTTGTTTGTCTCTTCATAGTTTATGCCGGAGTACAGGGTAAATATCATGCTGCTTTTGTCCGGCGATAATCTTACAATTCCGGAATCAGCAACTGTTAGACTTACATTGCCCTTATTGCCGCTGTGATTGTAGACCATGACATCATGCATGATATTGTTCTCATCACGGCTTGATATCCTTATGGTATATCCGTCCACGCCATTGTAGAAGATGCCGGTAGGAATCTTGATCTCCTCCTTTGTCCTGCCTATATCGTCGCGCAGTGTGTAGATTTTGTTGTAGGCAACGGGGATTAGGTCATTGGATGCAAAGAAGGCACCAATACTTATGAGTACAGATACAATGATGAGCGGGGAGATGATTCTCTGCAAAGAGATTCCTGCCGCTTTCATAGCAAGGAGCTCATTGTTCTCACCCATATTTCCCATGGTCATGATGGAGGCCAGCAATGAAGCCAATGGGAGAGCCATTGGTATAAGCGTAGCTGAGCCCCAGCCCAGGAATTCAAGAATGACTCCAAAGCTGAGACCTTTACCCACCAATTCATCTATATAGAGCCATAGGAATTGGAGCATAAGGACAAATATCACAATGAGAAATGTCATTATGAATGGCCCAAAAAATGACTTCAATATAAATGAATCCAATTTTTTCATTACACTATAGATAATATGTGTTGTTTTTATGGTTATCTGGCTGCATTTGTAATCATTGTCTCCAGAGCCATAGACATGCCGTCAACAAGTTTTCCTCCGGCTGTAGCCAAAGACGGTTGTCCGCCTCCGCCACCCTGGATATGTTTCGCAGCCTCTTTTACATCCTTGCCGGCATGGTAGCCCTGGGCAACAAGATCGTCGGTATACATAAGTGTAAGAGTGACTTTCTCTTCGAACTGGGTTACACCTATAAATACACTGTTCTGAGTCTCATTCTTAAGCATAAATGCCACATCCTTGATGACATTAGGCTGGTAGAAACCTTTGATCACCATAATGTTTACACCATTGTAATCCTTCGCATTCTCAATGCATGAGTTCTTTAGTGTAATTGCACGCTCCTTTAGCATTTCATCCATGTTCTTTTTGATGGAATCATTGTCCTCCATGAGCTTGGCAATGCTTGCAAGTACATTAGGAGAGTTATTGAAGAGCTTCTTAATTGAAGCCATCAAATCTTCAGCCCCCTCAATCAAGGTCTCGGCATGAGGACCGGTAACTGCCTCAATTCTCCTTACACCGGCAGCAACTGCAGACTCTGAAATGATCTTGAAGTAGCCGATGTTGCCGGTAGCACTTGTGTGGGTGCCACCACAGAGTTCAATGGAGTCGCCATATTGGATGACTCTTACCTTGTCGCCATACTTC
>JAEIGA010013430.1_pt1 | contig 12467 bp, 11 predicted proteins | sample 9270691 | NCBI WGS metagenome assembly JAEIGA01 (sample SAMN17057246, study PRJNA624740) | gut metagenome | biome: biome; isolation source: fecal sample | host: Bos grunniens | place: China: Xizang | collected 2019
CATCGACTACCACTACCGCTACAAGGAATAGATTTAACAACAATTAATGACAATTCGAGGGTTATAAAAAACAAAAATACGCTCGTGCCGAGCTACAAAAATATACAAAAATCGTGGGATTTGTTAAAAATAACAACTAATGTTCGTCAATTATTGTCAATTCAGGTGATGTATTGGTGGTATACTGAACTATCGTTCATCATACGCGTGAAGTCTTAAATTATTTTGCTCAAGCCAGCTTGGCATCATAATCTAATCCTTCACTCTTAGTCTGCAATGCAGACCATCGCCACCAATATTTCTAAAATGGAAATAGTCATTCGGTTAATATTCGAACTCAGCCCATGGCTGATAATCGTAGCAACCAGCCAGAGGCTGAATACATAGTGATAGTTTTTGACGCATATGCCTCTGGCAGATGCAGTAATTTGCTTGCAAAGCGAAGCAAATTGTCAAAAACCAATCTTATGAATATACGCTTTGCGTATTTTTGTTTAAGAAACAATCCCCGCGTCTCTAAACAGAATTACCCGTGCCGCGCAAGGATGTTCTTATCTCGCCTAAAGGCTCAAACGATCGCTCCGCGTACGATTTGCGCGGAATGTTGTTGACAATACATGTTGTTGAAGTTGTTGATTAAAAATAAATTCCTCGAACTGAAATCACACATAAATTCCAAACTATGCTAATCCGATTACTCAGAAACGTCCCCCAGGGACTTGCCCTCACCGGGCGCTTATACGTGGACAGCCTCATCAGCGAGGAAGGCCACCACCAGTACCAACTATCCATGGATACGCTGGAGAACCTGCAGTACGCCATTCCCGATGGCTTCTACCGCCTGCGCCTGACCTACTCGCCACGCTTCCAAGAACTCTTACCGCTGCTGGATAATGTGTTTGGGTACTATAGCGGTGGTTCAGAATCGTGTAGAATGGTTCAGAATGGTGTAGAATTGTCTTCCATAGAAAATACAATGCTACACAACTCTACACAACCGCTACACAATGCTACCGCACATCGCACAGGGATACGCATCCACACGGGTAATACCATCGAGCATACCACGGGGTGTATTTTGGTAGGTGACCTGGTTTGTTTAGAGGACGCGCCTGCGGCGCTACTGTTTAGTGAACGCTCGCAAACTAGCTACAGTTTAGAGAGCAGAGAGATTTGTTTGCGCAATTCCCGCAGGCGATTGGAAGAACTAAGAACCTATTTGTTAAACTATTTAAAACAGAATCCGTATGAAGAAATCTACATTCAATTGGAAAGCCCTGATCCGTATCCTGATGCTGATACTCCGTGTAATTACGAACAGCAACAGCACATCCAAGAATCGCTCCAACGAGCCCACCGTCTCCGAGAAAAAAGGAGATGAGGGTGCAAAGTAGGATAGTATTTAGAAACAAAAATTGCCCAAAATTATAGAAACTTAACTCACTGTGTTTATTTACACATCCCCACTTTACCCATTGTGGTAGAGTGGGGATGTGTTGTTTGTGATGGTAGACTATATTTTCGATTCTGTAACTTGGTTTCGTGTTTTGGATAGTATATTCATCGATTTTCTAGCTAGTAGATACCATTTTGGTCCATTTTTTTCAAAAAATATCTATGATATTTGCGTATCTCAAAAAAAATCCGTACCTTTGCGCGGAATATTATTGATATATTTACATGCGAGAAAAAACACAAATAACGGTAACTTCACCACTTCTTCCGCCATTGGAGGACTTTCTTCCTTATTTGCAAGAGATCTGGGAGCGCAAGTGGATAACTAATAATGGCCATTTCCATCAGGAATTGGAGAAGGCGCTTGCGGAGTACCTCGGAGTGGAGTACATTTCTCTTTTTACCAATGGTACTTTGCCCCTTATCACAGCCTTGCAGGCTTTAGGACTTGATGAGGGTGAAGTAATCACCACACCATATTCGTTTGTGGCTACTACCCATGCCATCTGGTGGAATAAGTTAACTCCCGTATTTGTGGATATTGATCCTGTGACTGGATGCATCGATCCAGAAAAAATAGAGGCTGCCATTACAGATAAAACGGTAGCTATTATGCCGGTACATGTCTATGGCACACCATGTGACGTTGAGCGTATAGATGCGATAGCTAAAATGCATAAGCTTAAAGTCATTTACGATGCAGCTCATGCTTTTGGTGTGACTAAAGATGGAGTTTCTATACTGAAAGCAGGTGATATATCTACATTGAGTTTTCATGCTACTAAAACCTATAATACGGTAGAAGGTGGCGCATTGATTAGCCATTCGGCAGAGATGAAATACCATGTGGACAACTTGAAGAACTTTGGTTTCCGTGGAGAAACTACTGTGGTGGGCCCTGGTATCAATAGCAAGATGGATGAAATTCGCGCTGCCTATGGCTTGTTGAATCTCAAGCATGTCGATGCAGCTATCGCTCGCCGAAAAGAGGTCGCTAAAATGTATGTAGAGGCAATGAAGGATGTGAAAGGAATCTCTTTATACCAACCCATTGCCAATATCCTATTGCCTATGACCGATAACGAAGTACCTTATTGCCTAAATTACAGCTACTTCCCCATCTTTATCAACGCCGCAGAATACGGCATGACCCGCGATGAGTTATATGAGAAGATGAAAGCGAATAATGTGCTAGGTCGTAGATATTTCTATCCATTGATTAGTACCTTTACGCCTTATAGTACTTATCCTTCTGCTACAAGTGATAACTTACCTATTGCCACTCAATGGGCTGATACGGTTATTTGCTTACCAATGCACCATGGATTGAGCGAAGAAGATGTAAAACGAGTAATAGATTGCTTATTATGAATAAGGATATTTATATTTTAGGAATTGGGCATAACACAATTGTCTATATAGATTTATTAGAACAATGCGGATACAACATTCTAGGATTGTATAATTATGCAGATGATAAAATTGGAGAAGAGTATTTTGGATATCAAATTATTGGAACCTACAATGATCTTTATTCCAAATCAGATTTAACAGGAATGTCCTTTGCTTTGTCAATGGGAGATAATCGAATGCGAAAAGATGCATACGATAAGATAACATCTAAAAACGGAAATATTCCAACAATTGTACACCCTAAAGCTGATGTATCAAAATATGCTAAATTAGGTAACGGAGTGATTGTACATTCTAATACAGTTATTCATCCAGATACTATTATTGGAGATAATACGGTTTTCAGTTGTAATGCAACCATGATACATTCTTCAATCATAGGAAATCATTGTTATATTGCAGGAAATGCATTAGTAGGTGCGTATACAAAGATACTAGATGGAGTATTAGTAGGGTTAAATGCTACAGTAGTAAGTGGGAAAGTTGATTATATTGGTGTTAACGCTATTATAGGAGCAGGTGCCGTTGTTTCATCGTCAGTTGAAAGTAATTGTATAGTAGCAGGCGTTCCTGCGCGATTAATAAAAAGTTTTTAGATTTAATCATGTATTCATTCGTAGCAATTCATTGTTTGGTTTATAATCACGAACCATATTTACGTGATTGTTTTGAAGGGTTTGTGATGCAGCAAACAAGTTTCCCATTTGTAGTTATAGTTCATGATGATGCATCTACAGATAACTCTGCAGCATTCATTCGTGAATATGCTGAGAAATATCCTGATATAATAAAACCTATATACGAAACTAAAAATCAGTATTCTAAAAAAGATGGAAGTATTCAGCGCATAATGAATGCAGCGATTGATGCTACAGGCGCTAAATATGTTGCGATGTGCGAAGGCGATGACTATTGGACGGATCCGCTGAAATTGCAAAAGCAAGTGGATATTCTAGAAGCGGATGAAACTTTGATGGCTGTATGTACAGATACATCTATTGTAGATAATCATAGCCTTGTACTTAATGCAAAACGTGGAGGAGTTGTTAAAGATGACATAGAAGGTAGATATACTCTTCGTGATTTTTTCAGAAATAATCATCAATATCCTACTGCAAGTGTCATATATCGAAATATACGCAAAAATGAGATTCGCCAAAAGATGGCGCATACGCGCAATGCATATCTAGGAGATTGGACATTGTGGATATGTTTGCACATATTTGGTGATTTTTACTATATCAACGAACCAATGGTAGCATATCGCATTAATCCAACATCCGTTACGCATACATGTAGCAGAGTAGGGCGTGCAAAAGCTAATTGGACTATTTGTAGAGCGGTCGCAGATATTTTACCTGATGACTATTCAGATATTGCTGCCGATTTACGTAAATTAGATTGGGCATGGGTTAGTTTGATGTTTGCATATAAACATGAGAAGAAATATATACACATGTTAGGGTGTGCACTATTGGCAATGATAAAATGTCCTCGTACATTGTGGAATACATACAAAAAATCAAAAAGATAATTATGCAAACAAATAGACCACTTCTTGTTGTATTGACACCTGTGCGTAACGAAGCATGGGTGCTACATGCTTTCTTAAAAGCTACATCTCTATGGGCAGATTACATAATAATTGCAGACCAAATGTCAACTGATGGGAGTCGTGATATATATGCTCAATATGAGAAAGTAACAGTTATAGATAATCCACAAACAATAATGCATCAAGCCAAAACAAGACAACTTTTATTCGAAGCAGCAAGTCATATAAAAGGAGATAAAATATTATTTGCATTAGATGCTGATGAATTTTTATCGGGTGACTTTATGAATACTGATAGTTGGAAAAAAATTATTAATTCAGTGAATGGAGATATATTTTGTTTTAGTTGGATAAATTTATTACCCAATAAAGTCCAATATTCTAAAACTAGCCCTCTTTATTGGGCAGCACATTTAAGTGAGGACGAACTAATAAACGGAATATATCCAGATAATCATATTCATGAATGGAGATTGCCTTGGCCTAGAATTGTTAATCATGAATATATAATCGATGATATTTCATTCATTCATTTTGCAAAGATAAATGTTAAAAGACAAGAAAATAAAAGTATTTTTTACCAGGTTTCTACTGCATTTATGGAAAAAAAATACAGCGGTGTTAGATTATTTAGGCAGTATTATCCACATACGTCATTAATTCAATATAATATCCAAAATGTGCCATTAGATTTATATTCTTTTTATGAATCAAATAATTTAAACCTATTTGATAATGTTGATCTTGAAGATATTGGTGAACATTATGTAAACACCGTAATATCTCATTTGTCCACAAAAAAACTGAAGCACTATTCAAAATTGAATATATGGGAATCAGATATTGTAAAGAATAATCTTATACCAAATCCCCAAAATTTACTAGATAAATTAGCTATGTATTATTTGAAGTTAACTAGGAAATATGATAAATTGTTAGTTATAAGAATCTTTGATTTTATTTTAAAGAAAATATATTAGCTTATCATAACTATATCAACAATAATAAGTAGTCTATAACTAACATCTTCTTACAATTTAGGAGACTAAACAAAAAAATGCAACTATCCATCATAACAATCAACTACAACGATGCTACAGGATTAAAGAAAACACTTGATTCTGTAGCCTCTCAAACATATCCAAATATCCAACACATTATCGTGGATGGTGGTTCCATCGATGGGTCGGTGGAGATATTGAGAGCCTACCCCCGACCCCTTCCTGAAAGAAGGGGAGATGTTTTTGAGGGTAAATTTCCCACGCAAAATCCTGCGCATAAGGTGCACTGGGTATCCGAAAAAGATTTAGGCATCTACAACGCGATGAACAAAGGAATTGAAATAGCGTTGGGAAAACGTATCGTCAACGACGATCATACTAGTCTGCCTATCCTAAATCCTTCCCTAAATAAGCCTACCCCTAACCCCTTCCTAAACGAAGGGGAACATGCTAGTTTTGCAAAAACATGGGGGGCACATACGGCAGATAGTACGCAGTATGACCTGTTGAAGGAAAATGCCAAAGCAAATAGAAAGAATCCTACTGAGGCAGAATCTGCAATGTGGGATATACTTAAAGGGAATAATATAGGATATCACTTCCGTCGTCAGCATATCATACTAGACTACATAGTTGATTTCATTTGTTTGGAGAAAGGACTAGTGATAGAGTTGGATGGTAGTTACCACAATGATCCAGAACAGAAGGAATATGACGAACGCAGAACAGCCCACCTGCAACGCCTAGGATATACAGAACTCCGCTTCAAAAACGAAGAACTCCGCTTCAACCCTGACGATGTAATAAAAAAAATAAAAGAAACATTAGAATCATTACCTAGTATAAACTCCCTTCCCTTCAGGGAGGGGCAGGGGGTAGGCACGCATTACATCCAAATTCTCAACTCCGGCGATATCCTCGCGGCGGATGATGTAACAGAGCGGATGGTGGCTGCGCTAGAAGAAAATGTTAAACAACAACATCAACAACAAAATACCAACAACCATTCCGTGATGGAACAACACACCATCACGGCAAATGAGAATAATGCCTTATCGCCTATAGAAAATCGCCCTGCGATTTTCTACGGCAACATGATCAAAGAATACCCTGACGGTCGTCGTGTGAAAGATACTTGTGGTGGAGGAGATTATACTCCAGAGTCGTTTTACTATTTCTATCGTGGTACACTCAATCATGACTGCGCATATATACGAAGAGATTTGTTTGAAAAATATGGTCTGTACAACGAAAATATGAAGATCTGCTCCGATTGGGAGTGGTATGTGCGTGCTATTGTGTTAGGCGGAGAAAAAACGATATATACCAATATAGATGTAACTGTATTTGATATGACAGGTATATCCGAATCAAATGGAAAAAATAAAGACTTGATACAGAAAGAACGTCGTGAGTATCTAAAATCCATACTACCACCATCCATATTGCGCGACTATGATATGTATTCATTACCCATAGAGCAATATAGACGATTAAAGAAGTACCACCTATGGGGTATCGTGTATTTTGTAGAGAGAGTGATTTTCAAAATGGAGAAGTGGTTTAAGTTTACTTAATGGTGGAATGATTAATGGTGACGCTTTGCTAAATGGTGAGATTATGAATGAGAAGGATAAGATATATAAAGAAAAAATACTAAAGTTTGCCGTTCGGGTAGTTAAATTAAAGAATTATCTAAATGAGCAAAAGCGTGAATATAACATTGCGGACCAAATTCAGCGATCTGGTACTTCAATTGGAGCCAATCATAGAGAAGCTATTGCTGCAGAGAGTGATGTGGATTTTGTTCATAAGTTAGCTATTGCGCAGAAAGAATGTAATGAAACATTATATTGGTTAGAATTATTAAAAGAGACAGGATATATAGATGAGCAAATGTTTGCTAGTATCTATGCCGATGCTGAAGAAATAATGCGTATGCTTACAGCTAGTATTATTACTATCAAGAAGAAGTTAAAAAAACACCATTAAACATTTTTACCATTAAGAGCCGATGGCTAGTCACCATTAAAATATGAAGTTATCAATTATAGTACCTATATACAACGTAGCACCATATCTGCGCAAATGCGTGGATAGCCTTCTTGCGCAGGATATTAGTGACTACGAGATTATCTTAGTTGACGATGGTTCTACAGATAATTCGGGCATGATAGCGGATGAAATATTCCACGCCCATAGCCAAATAAAAGTTGTGCATCAACTTAATGCCGGTCTTAGCGCGGCTCGCAATTCTGGCATAGCAGTGGCACAAGGCGAATATATTTGGTTCGTAGATTCGGATGATTACGTGGAACCTAATGTCTTGAGTGTGCTTATGGAGCAAATAGAGCGAGATAACTTAGATGTATTACGCTTCCGCTACCAAAACGTAAAAGAGAGTGGAGAAGCATTTGCACCTTATAAGGACTCTACCAATTTCAATGATTATTCTACTACTCCTACAGATGGTCTGACATTTCTCAACGAACGAATGGGATACCAATGCTATGCATGGCAATTTATATTGCGTACAGCACTATGTAAAACAGAATTATTTACACCTGGCATTTATTTCGAAGATACTGATTGGACACCACGTATGCTACTTCATGTGAGTAGAGCGGCTTCTGCAAACTTGGTGGTGTATAACTATCTATGGCGCAAAGGTAGTATCACTTTGAGCCAAAAAGATATTACAAAGATGCGCAAGCAATTGAATGATAAGATAGATATATTAGGGAAATTGAATAAATGGGGAAATTCCGTATCTAATAGAAAATGGTTTGATGGGATGATTAGTAGCTTAGTAGTGAGCATAATGGGCATAATTGCACATACTTTCTATAATGAGCGTAAAGAATATATCCAGCAAATTAAAGCAATGTATATCTTTCCGCTAAGTACCTATCACATCGGACCACGAGTGCAGAGGAAGGTAAAGTTGATAAACGTATCTATCGATTTTGCCGTATGGATATTACATTTTAAGGGGTGATAGTTGAATATATAATGTGTGAATATTTAATATAGAAATACATGATTCCAAAGATAATACATTATTGCTGGTTTGGAATGAGCGAGATGCCCGAGTTGGTGCACAAGTGCCTCGCGTCTTGGTATACCCATATGCCTGATTGGGAATACCGCTTATGGACCGAAGACAACTTTGACATTACATCCGCTCCCGCCTATGTGCAAGAGGCGTATGCCGCTAAAAAGTATGCTTTTGTGAGCGATTATGTTCGCCTATGGGCATTGGAGCGAGAGGGAGGATTATATATGGATGTTGATTTTGAAGTGTATAAGCCCTTTGATGATTTAATGGATCAATATGATGCCTTTGCGGGATATGAAGGCAGTAAAAAGAATCCCGTGATGATGGGCGTATTAGCTGTTAAGCCACACCATTCATGGATACAAGGGATGGTGCATACATACGAAGAAAGACATTTCCTGTTACCCAATGGTAGTTTAGATATGACACCTAACACAACCTATTTTTATGATTGGATGATCACCCATGGCTTTGTAGCCGATGGCGTAGAGAAGGAATGGAATGGAGTACATATTCTGCCGGTGGAGTGTTTTTGCCCAGGATTAACCACAGGTGAGAATCTCCGTTGTGAGCGTACCTATTGCGAGCATAAGAGCTTACATTCATGGAGCAATGATGGCGGATGGAAAACAATAATCTTAAACTTATTACCAATTAAGTTAAAAATATTTATAATTAAGTTAAAAAGGAGAATATTATCATAATATATGCATACGTTAAGTCATCTATGAATCAGCAAAAAATAGTAGTCAAAATTCCATTGGCGCAATTGTCAGGAACGAGAAATACGATGAATTTCTTTCCGATGGATATCACAAAGAAAGGTATCTTCGTATATATTGTATCATTGTGTTTGGTAAGTACATTCTTTCCAAGTCTAGTTATGCCATGGTGGCTCTGGATGTTTGGTATTATATCTGTGGTGATGTTCTTCTGGGGCAGCAACTATTTGACGAAACTATGGTACAATACCCCCGAGCGAACATATACGCAAAAACTCTTTCTATGGGCATTTGCGATACGGGCGCTATACGCCATTTTTATCTACTATTTTAATTACGAGCATTATGGTACGTATTACGAAAGTAGTGAAGGAGATATTACTTGGTATGTACCTACAGGATTAGAAATGGCTCAGCAATTCTCAGAGGGTAATTGGTTGGAAGTCATTCGACTATGGAATGGATGGGGTGTCGATATTGCTGATTTGGGTTATGTTATATATTTATCTATAATATACTTATTGACGAATTCTGTAAGTGATGTAGTATTGCCGTTATTATTAAAAGCCATATATGGAGCTATCACCTGCGTAATGATGTACCGTATTGCTAAGCGCCATTTTGGCGAGCATGTGGGTAGAATGACAGGTATATTCTGCATGTTGCAAGCCAATATGATCTGGTGGTGCGGAAGTATGATGAAAGAAACCGAAATGGTATTCATCATGGTATGGTTTATCCACGAGATGGATCGCGTATTGAGTATTGGTAATTTGAAATTACAAAATCTGACGGGTGCTATTCTATTAGGATTATTGCTATTTACCTTCCGCGGAGCGTTAGGATTAGTGGCATTCGGATCCATGTTTGTAGCTTTTTTATTGACAAGTTCTAAAGTGGTGAGTATTACTACAAAAGTTATTGCTGGTTTATTGGTTGTTTTCATACTAAGCTTATCGTATGGAGAACAAATTGTAAATCTAGCACAAGATATACGTAAGCAGACACAAGGAGGAGAGCATCAAACAATCAATATGGAATGGCGAGCTGAACGCAAGGATGGTAACCAATTTGCCAAATATGCATCAGCCGCTGTGTTTGCTCCGCTGATTTTTACGATTCCCTTCCCCACTATGGCGTATACTTTTCAAAAGCAAGAAATGCAGATGATGGTAAGTGGCGGAAACTTTGTGAAGAATATATTATCCTTCTTTGTAATAGCAGTGATGTTTGTATTCTTATTTACTGGTGAATGGCGAAAGCATGTCTTTCCAATAGCCATGCTGTGTGGATATTTGCTGGCGTTGGTATTTTCCACATTTGCACAATCAGGACGATTCCATATGCCTGCTATTCCACTGGAGTTGATGTTCGCGGCGTATGGCATTAGCATTATGTATAAAAATCCACGCTATAAACGCTGGTTTAATTATGCTTTAGCTTTTGAAATCGTGATTTGTATCGCCTGGTCATGGTTTAAACTCGCAGGGCGTGGATTAGCGTGATATGGGTACCAAGAGAAATACCCAATGCCTTTACCCCTTACACCGGATATACCTTCCACTAAATAACAAACTAAAGAATATGCGCATACTAATCATCGGACGATTTAAAACCCAATTCCCACAACACCTACTCCCCTTCGTGCTTGAGCAGGGAGAAAGCTTGCGTGAATTAGGCTGTAGTATAGATTACTTTGCCGTACGCGGCAATTATATCCTTGCTGTACGAGAACTGAAGAAAAAGATTAAAGAATTTCAACCCGACATTATACATGCACACTATGGGCTCTCTGCTATTACAGCAGAGTTGCAATCAAATGTGTCAGTAGTTACGACATTCCATAATGGCGAAACACTCAATCCTCTCGTAAACTTGTTTACCTCGCTCTTCTCGTTACGCGCAAAGCACGTGGTATATGTAGCACAACATATTCATGATTTGCTCTACTTCAAGCACAAGCATCATAGCATCATCCCCTGTGGTGTGAATATGGATGATTGCGTAGTAATAGATCAGAGCGAAGCACGCAGGCAACTAGGCATGGAGAACGGTGTGAAGTATATCCTCTTTGGCGGTGGATTTGATAATTTACGTAAGAACTATGCACTCCTTCGTGAGGCTGTTGAGCGCATTGAGCAATGCGGGTGGCAGTCGGTAGAAGGCGGAGAACGCTGTGGAAATATTGTTTGCCTGGAGATGAAGGGATTAAGTCGTGCGGAATGTGTGTTGCGAATGAATGCTTGCGACCTATTTGCACTGCCATCGCATTCTGAAGGATCGCCACAAGCACTGAAAGAAGCTATGGCATGCAATTGCCCTATTATAGCCACCGATGTGGCAGATGTGCGTCATCTACTTGGCGATATGGATGGACACTATATCTTGCGCAATCCTCGTCCTACTACGGAATATTGGGAAGGTGATGCACAGAGTGTGGATGAGATGACGATCCTGCTACAAGAGGCATTACAGTTCACGGGTCGAACAAAGGGTAGGGAGAGGATTGTTGAACTAGGGCTCAGTAATGAGTTAGTCGCTAAGCGATTACTCGCAGTATATGAGACTGTACTCACTAAGAAAAATTGTTGAAACATAAATACGGCATCTATAATGCCTACAAAAATAAATAAAAATCTAGGATAGATATTTTGTTTTAGTCAAATTAATGCAATCCTGCATTGGTGACTAAATCCAAAATAAACATAGAGGATATAGCCAAAGACAATCAACTTTGCTTTTGCTCATCCAGCAACGAGTTGCTACTTATGAGCAAAACAAGGTATAACACTTGATTTTTTGAAATTTTTGTAGCGAGTAAAACGAGCGTATTTGTGTTAAATATAGAATACTTTTGAAACAAAAATACGGCATCTTGTGATGCCTACAAAAATAAATAAAAATCTAAGAACATCTTTTATCTTTGCTCAAATGAATGCAGCTCGCTGCATTGGTGAGCAAAACTAAGAGAAATATAGAGGGCATAATTTGCTTTTGCTCATCCAGCAACGAGTTGCTACTTATGAGCAAAACAAAGTACAACCCTTGATTTTTTGAAATTTTTGTAGCTAGCATAGCGCAGCGTATTTTTGTTGTTAAGAAAAATATAACCCTAAAAAGATGCTAAAAATACTGACATATAACGAGATTGACCTCACCCAATGGCAAGCTTTGGTAGATCAATCACCTACCGCCACATGGTTCCAGACACCAGAGGCGTATCAATTCTATTCCTCTGTACCCGAGGAGATGACACCATTTGC